>SXGQ01552973.1_pt1 | contig 20430 bp, 15 predicted proteins | sample 3178371 | NCBI WGS metagenome assembly SXGQ01 (sample SAMN11356859, study PRJNA531348) | freshwater metagenome | isolation source: freshwater sample F1-20 | place: China: Fuxian Lake, Yuxi | collected 2017-12-25 | reverse complement strand
ATATTTGCCGGGTGCGTCCGGTATTTCAATGCCGAAGTAAGGCGCATCGCGGCTGATGTCCCAGTCACCTAAGCCTTCGCTGGTCGTGCCGTCCGGATTGCTGCGCACGCTGAACCATTCCTTCACTTTGTTTGCCACCTCGGGCTGCAAGTGCTTGCCGTTTTGCGTCCAGTCTTGTAAAAACTCCACGCAACGCGGGTCCGACAATTTGAAGAAGAAATGCTCTGCTTGCTTGAGAACCGGAGTGGCGCCACTCAAGCCTGAGTACGGGTTTTTCAAATCCGTGGGCGCATACACCGCGCCACAGTTTTCGCAGTTGTCGCCATACTGGTCTTTGGCGCCGCATGTCGGGCATTCGCCTTTGATGAACCGGTCCGGCAAGAACATATTTTTCTCGGGGTCGAAAAATTGTTCAATCGTTTTGCGTTCGATCAAACTGCCGCCTTTGTCAGCGGGCAAGTCGCGCAGATCGCGGTATATCTGTTGCGCCAATGCATGGTTTTCCGGCGCATCGGTGGAATGCCAATTGTCAAAACCGATATGAAAGCCGTCCAGGTACTGCGAACGACCGGCGGCAATATCCGCGACAAACTGCTGCGGAGTTTTGCCTGCTTTTTCCGCAGCGATCATGATGGGCGCGCCGTGCGTGTCATCGGCGCAGACAAAATTCACCGCGTGACCTTGCATGCGTTGGAACCGGACCCAGATATCCGCTTGTATGTATTCCATCATATGACCAATGTGGAAGTTACCGTTGGCATAGGGCAAGGCGGTGGTGACAAACAGGCGACGCTGGCTCATAAGCAAGGATGAATTAGGCGGTGAATCAAGGATTTTATGCGCCAAGGCTTTTTGCCCGTGCCTTGCTCGGCCGAATGAACCTTGGCCATGGGTTGGCGGCTTGTGCGGTCTTGTGGCGAGCGGGCGGGTGTACAACGGCCTCTTGGCTAGACTAGACGGTTTTCGCTGTAACCATTGGGAGAAGACATGGCTGTGACCGAACAAGACATCAACACCGCATTGCAAACGGTGGTGGACCCGTTGACCGGTCAAGATTTTGTGGCGGCCAAAGCCATCAAAAATATGCAAATACAAGCGGGTGCAGTCAGTTTTGATCTGGTCTTGGGCTACCCCGCCAAAAGTTTGTGGGCGTCGTTTCAACAACAGTTAGAACATGTCGTCGGTCAATTGCCCGGGGTCAGTTCGGTTCGTGTGCATGTGAGCAGCCAGGTGGTGGCTCACGCTGCGCAACCCGGCGTGGCTTTGTTGCCGCAAGTCAAAAACATCATTGCGGTCGCATCCGGCAAGGGCGGTGTGGGCAAATCCACCACTGCCGCCAATTTGGCCCTGGCCTTGGCCGCTGAGGGTGCAAGTGTGGGTTTGCTGGATGCAGACATTTACGGCCCCAGCCAGCCCATGATGATGGGTTTGTCAGGTCGCCCGGAAAGTACGGACGGCAAAACCATGCAGCCCTTGGAAAGCCACGGCGTGCAGGTGATGTCCATTGGGTTTTTGGTGGCGCAAGACCAGGCCATGGTGTGGCGAGGTCCGATGGCTACCCAAGCTTTAGAACAATTGCTGCGTCAAACCCAGTGGCGTGATTTGGATTACCTGATCATTGACATGCCGCCCGGTACCGGCGATATACAGCTGACATTGAGTCAACGCGTACCGTTGACCGGTGCGGTGATTGTCACCACGCCACAAGACATTGCCTTGATCGACGCCATGAAGGGCATTCGGATGTTTCAAAAAGTGGGTGTGCCGATTTTGGGCATTGTGGAAAACATGGCGGTCCATGTGTGCAGCCAATGTGGCCATGCAGAACCCATTTTTGGCGTGGAGGGCGGCAAAAAAATGGCCCAAGCCGAGGGCATGGCTTACTTGGGCGCGTTGCCGTTGAGCATGGCGATTCGGGTGCATGCCGACAGCGGATTGCCAACGGTGGTCGCTGAGCCCGACAGCGAGGTGGCGGGTATTTATAAATCCGTTGCCCGCCAGTTGGCAGTCAAGGTGGCCGCCAAAGCCAAAGATTTTTCGTCCAAATTCCCAACCATCAAAGTATCTCAAGACACTTGAATTGACCAAGTCAGCTCATGGGATCTGGGGTACTCGGTCGATCAATGGCTGTCAAGGCACCAAGCGCGATGAACCGTTGTATCGGTTGGCTTGCACTGGGATCACATAGCGGTGTGAATGGGTCAGCACATGCAACAGGCCCCGGGTTCGCTGGCGCATGATGATGTCGCCAATTTGCGAAAACGCATGCTGGATTTTGGCCAGTTGCTCGGTGTCGATAGAGCTGGACAAATGGCCGATGAAGAAATTTTCGGTTTGCGACAGCAGATCTCGGTTGACCGTAGAGGGTGACTGGGTGCTGTACACAATACCGATGTTGAATTTGGCCCCCTCTTTGGCGAACCGCGAATAGACATCGATCGTGTTGCCCGCATTGGGCGGGAAAATCATGTGGGCTTCTTCAAAATAAATTTGAATGAAGTTGTTGTTCAAGGTGTTGGATACGAATTTGCTTTCTTGCTCTCGGAAAACAGCCTCTGACAAACTGCGGCTGAAGTAGCGGATGATTTGCTCGTTGGCGCTGCCCAAGTCCAAAATGACGGTTTCGCCCTGGGCGAGTTTGTAGAGAATTTCAGCCACAAAGTCACCGGCTTCAGGCGAATGGAATTGCAAGCACGGGCGCAGCACAAACGGGCTGTAACCAATCGGCGGGAACATGAAACTGATCATGATCTCTTCGTCGCTGTCGAAAATGAATTGGCCGTTGCGACGCAAACTGGGGTCGTTTTGGTAGGACTGGCTAAAACGTGCCACCACACTGATTTCGGTCACCATGTCTGCAAATGTGGTGGGCAAGGGTGGCGGCGTTGAATTACGTATCGCTTGGTAGGCAGACAAACGAAGCAGTTGTGGAAAGCTGGGGTTGAATGGCTGGGTGATACCGATCGCCTCCATGCGGTTTTGCAGCCTTTGTGGGTTGACTTCAAAACCGCAAATATCCAGCAGGGTCCAAAACAGCATGACTTTGCGCACACGGTTGCCAATTTTTCGTTCGGAATCGTGTTCGGTTCTGGCCAAGTTGGGCAAGCGGCAAGTCAATAACCTGGCGACATATTCGGATTCAGCGGTTGAAGGCGGAAGCAATTCGCGCATGACGCTGAGTGCTTCAAAAGTGCGTTCGTAAAAGTTAAACCGCAGTAACTTGGGCGCTTCCGATTGCACACCGCGCGGGGTGAGGAAGTACGACGTGCATCTGTCTGGGTAGGCCGACGCAATCGCGTCAAATCCGTCTTGCGGGTTGCTGTTGGCGTATTCGCCGTTGACGTCAAAAATCAACTGGCCGACATTGCGTTGCTCCTTGGTCACATCGAGCATGCCTTGCACCACCAACTTGACCACATTGGATTTACCCATGCGGGTTTTGCCAAACATGGCGGTGCGTTTGCCCCGTATGTCCATCATGGAAATATAGACCGGTTCTTTGTTAGCCAGGTAGCTTTCGTTTTCACTGGGCCTGAGCAGGCCAAAGTCTATGCGGTGCTCCGGGTTGAGCATGCCGTTGAGAATCAAGTCCATGACCTTGGTGTCCGGTCGAAACAAATGAAACACCACAGCAGGGCTGATTTGTCCGACGTCGGATGAAAAATTGACACCCGCACCTGGGTCTGCACTGCCTTCAAACGTGCCCATGATTTCGCACTCAAGCAGGAAAAATAAACTTTTCATCAATTCGGTGTCATCTGTACCGTGGGCAGTGCCGTCTTGGGGTTTGGGTGCGCGGTTTTTGATACTGTTGTTGATGATGACTTGGCTCATGCCAAACAGGTGACTGCTTTGATCGGGAACCCCTTTGGATTTATTGACTCGCAGCAAGTAAATGATTTCTGTGTTGAGGTTCTCCGGGCTGGGGTAACCAATCACATGCTGGTAAATATTGGTTTTCAAAGCAATCAAAAAGCTGCCCTGCACCAAGGTGGCCCGTTGGTCATTGGGAAAGCCCTGAGACACCAAGAAATCGATACGTTGCTCGCCTAAGTCAATGCCTTGTCCAAGGTAGTGTGAAGGGAGGATGGACTCGGGGGAAATGATGTTGAGATGGGTCATGAAAATGAAGAGTTAATTTTTATACATACATTCGTTATGCTTACTTAAATGCTCAAAAAAATCAATACTTAAAAGTCTGCAATATTTGCCGTGCGTAACGTTCTCGCTTCCACGGCGTGGCCGCGTTGTACGCACCCAAGCCTTGTGTGTTGTAGCCCAGTCGGGCAAAGTTGTTGGACAAAATCCAAGCCGCGACCAACACATTCACACAGGGATCGAACAAATCTTGTTCCTGCAGACCGTGCCTAGCCAGCATAGGCAACCAAGCCGAATTGATTTGCATCAACCCGATATCACGCGTGCCGTTGCGGTTGTGGTTGATCGCTGTGGTGCGACCGCCCGATTCGTGTTTGGCAATCGCGATAAGCAAGGCTGGGGGGACGTTGTAGCGTTGCGAAGCTTCTTTGAAGCAGTGGCTGTGGGCGCAGGAGCCCAGCAAACCCAAGAACAGCATCCATACACATTTCATGCTGGCTTTTGCCTCAATAATTCAATGCAGTTTTGTACCGTTTGTTGCTGATGAACAAATAATCAACGCTCAAAAAAGAATCACCGGGAATATAGTTTGAAACGCGCCAATAGTTGTCAACACAGCTGGGTTGTTCAAACACAGTCATGTTTTCTGTGGTACCTGCCGTATACCAACCGGTGACAACTGGCATGTTCCAGTGAGAGCAAGAGTATGGGGTTTGGTAGTCTTTGGTGGTGACGGTGAGCCTGGCGGTTTTAGGCAGGTAATCGCCCTTGAACAGAAATGAAACCCAGTTCACATTGATATATGTGCTTGTGGCTTCGGCTCTGACCCGCCATTCGTTGTTGCTTCCACAAAATGACCAGTAACTGGGGTTTCTGAGATCTCCTTGTGAGGTACTGATGGATGTGATGACAGGCGCTGTCCATGCGCTGCAATTCAAACCGGTGTTGATTTCATCGGCAGCGTTTCCGCTGGGGGAACTGGCTGTGATCGAACCTGTTTTGTGGTCAGTTTCATCCGACACAATCGGCACAAAACTGAAGACAAATTGTATGCCGTTTTGCCTTTTTTGTGAGGTTTTGTAGCCGGGAAGGTAACGGTACAAATATTGCCAATAGGTTTTCTCGGAAGCATTCGCCCACACATCGGTGGGTTTGAAAACGCCTACAGAAAAATTCTCGCTGTTGGTGAGTCCACCGCTGCCAATGATGGCTGTGAACGCAGGGAAATAATCCGACATTTTGTAAGTTGACGTGAAATAACTCGAGTTTTCCCATTTGTCCGTCAGAAACACGTCACCGCCGTAGAAATCAAGCTTGTCGTACGAGTTCAAATATCCACCGGAAACATACACAGGAAAGATAAAGTCTCGAACGTAAATGCTCCCAGGCCCCGGTGGTCCTTGCAGTCCCTGTTGCCCCTGTTGTCCTTGTTGTCCTTGTGGGCCTTGTGGGCCTTGTGGGCCTTGTGGTCCGGTTTGTAGCATGGCTACCCATGTGTTGCTGGTGGGATCGCAGGTGAGTAGCTCTTTGAAAGACGTATCGCTGAGTGCCAAGGATTTCAATTGTTTAGCCGCGCAGCTCGCGCCTGCAGTCACGGTGTTTAAAAATTGAAAAAATTGGCCGCTGACCGTGTTTGTGTTTCCAGCGGAGACATCGCCTTTGGCAGACACATTGCCCGTGGTCGACAGGGATGCAGCAGCCATGGAGCCGTCCTTTTTCAAGGTGACGGCTTTGGCAGATCCATTGAGCACGGCTATTTCGTTGCTTGCAGCGACATCCAGTGCTGTGACCTTGGCGCTGGCGGCCACATTGGCTGCACTCACGGTTTCAATGGCACTGAGGTTGCGTGCGTTGACGTTGCCGCTGGCATTCACGTTAGCAACACCCAAAGTACCCATGTCGCTGACATTGAAGCCGCCAAAATTCCAGTCGTTGGTTGGACGGGTGCCGCCATCCACCCGCATACGGTTTAGGAACAAACTGCTTTGAAAACCGCCGCGCATGGCAAACACATTGGAGACACCTTCACCAGACACATTGCGCAAAGGATTGGCTACATAGTCGCCAGCACTGCGATTGGCAGCAATCAAAGGAAACTGAGACGTGATGTCGACACCACTGGCGTTGACGACTTTTTGTACTCCTGGCGTGGCCATCAACGCATCTGGGCCTGCGGCATTGAAAATCAAATGCATGAGGTTCACCCCGCGCGATGTGTAAATTGCTGCGTCGCTGAAGGGTTGTGTATTGAAGACCAGTGAGCTGAGGTCCCAATACCCTGTGGTGTTAGAGGTGGAACAGTTCAAGTGGCTGGCGGCTGAGGCCGCGGCGCCTGCGTGCTGCACACAAACACGCGAAATTTGAACCGCGAACCCGGGGGGCAAGAATTGCTCGACACCGCCAACCTGACCCACCATGACTTGCTGTGTGCCCATGGGCAGGGTGGACGAGGTCGTGGGGTCTAAAAACTTGAGCGCACGCAATTCATCAAGCGTGGGTTGTGCACCGTTGGCAGCCAGAATGTTGCCCGCTGCATCTTTGAGTTCGCAGCCTGTGGGGTCAGCAGACACACCAACACCTCCCGGAACTGCGCTGGCTCGCCAATTGATGTCGCTGCAATTGCTTTTGGCCTGCAACAACTGCAACAAAGCATCCGAATTTTGCGACAAGTAACCGCTGACCGCCAAGTTGATGCGCTTGTATTGGCCCGCGATGATGTCGGCTTTGTCAGTGGCTTGTTTGAACTGGTAAATGGCAAACAGTCCGAGTATTGCGCCAGTGAGTATCACCAGCACAATTGTCAACTCGATCAAGCTGTAGCCATGCTGGTTTGTGCAGACTTGTCTACGGATCGAAGGTCGATGCATCGTTTCTATAGGCATATGGGTGTGAGGGATTGAAACTTTGAAAAATTGCGGCGCTTATTTGCTTATTTGCGAGTTTTGCTGCGCAATGCCTGACTGCAATTCCATGGCGGTGGCAAAAAAACCGCCCATCATCAGTCCCAGAATCAAACCGCAAATCACCAGCAAGGCTGAATTCAATTTGCTGGCAGATGCTTCAATGGAGGCCGCGAGTCGATCAATAGAACCTACACCAATCTTTACAAACGCCTCTACAGGATTGCGACGCTCTGCCGCATCTTGTATGCGGTCTTCCAAATATTGGTTGACCACGCCGGTTTGAAACGCTTCACCAAATGTGGATGAATTGGGGCGGGACAAACGGGTCAAAATCTCACGGATATGCCAAGCCAGCCAAGGTGAGCTGTAGCGCAAAGCGCGCTCCAGAGATGAGCGCAATGACACCCCTGAACGCATCAGGGTAGACAAAGAAACAATCAGCATGGCGCCGGAAAAATCACGGTACAGCACCCACGGCGGATAAGGGTCGAGCCGCCGCCGCACCGCCCCCGTCCAGCGCGGCAAACTGTAAACAAACAACAGCGCAGTCGCCACAAATCCTGCAAATATGTAATGGCCGTAACTTTGGATAGTGGTGGATGTTGCGTAAAGTAATTTGCCCAAAAACGGCCATTTTTCAGGCGGCAAAATATTGCTCAACACAGGCACCACATGGGCAGCGAACCCGTACAACATGCCATAAAAAACAATGATCATGACCACAGGGTAGACCACGGCTTTGCGGGCAATCGCTTTGAGATGGTCGATTTTTTCTACGGTACTGGAGAGAAATTTCAAGCCAGATGACAAAGCCGCATCTCCCGAGGCCTGAACCGCATCTAGCATGATCAACTCGGAATCAGCCGCCACGCCTTTGAGGGCTTCGGATAACGAACCCGATTGCATGCGCTTCAATATATGCAAATACAAGGGCGCGGAGATTTGCTTGCGCTGGCGGGCACGGGCTTCGTATTTGCGCAACGTGGTGAACAAAGGAATTTTGTCGTCCAACGTCATGCCTAAGTCGTAGTAAAAATCGGCTCGCCTGGCACGCAAATCCAATTGGCCTTGCCAAATCAAAAAACTTTGTAGCAAGTTAGCCATGGTTCAATTCACTCAAACTGATTTTGAGCCGCAACGGTGAACCAAACACCTTTTCAAAATGGTAGGGATCGATATGCCCCAACGACATTTCGTACAAAGCGTGTCCCCAAGAGGGTTTGCCCAGCATGTCCGGATGGTTGAAAGCCGAGGTTTGTAAATTGCGCCAATAGTCAAATGCTTTGAGGTCTTCGGCTTTGCTGAGAAATTCGAGTAACTGCAAGTCGGGTTGGAGGATTTCAGCCGCCACAGTCACCCCTTTGACGCCAGCGTGGCCGCCTCTGATGGTGGCTAAGTTCGCAGGTTTGCAGGCAGGGCAACCATCGTCACTGGCCACAAACAATTTGCTGGTGTCGAGAAAAAAAACCGACTCATACACCAGCAATTCGGATGCTTTCATGGTTGTTTCCGCGGGAATCTTGCAGTGTGCACAGTTTTTGGGGATCAGCGACTGGTAGACCAACGCCGATATGAACTCTGGTCGGCATATGTCCGAACGCACCAGCCCAATTTGCGGTGATGTCAAGCGGGAAATGATGCCCAATGCCGAAGTGGCGTGTACCGTGGTGAGCAGCTTGTGACCGGTTTGTATCGCGGTGTAGGCGATTTGCGCTGAAAGTGCATCGCGAATTTCACCAAACATACCCACATCGGGGTCCATGCGCAAGAACGCCATCATCGAACTGGCAAACGGGTTGGTGGCGTCAGATTTTTCGTTGCCGGCGGCACGCTGAATCGACAGATGAGACACCCCGGGAATTTGGTATTCCACCGGGTCTTCTATGGAGATGATTTTTCTGTCGCCAGCGGCTGCCAGTTGGTTCATCAGCGCACTCAGTGTGGTGGTTTTTCCAGAGCCCGTGATACCAGCCACAAATATGCCTCCGTTGGCTGTGCTGAGCGCGTCATGCAATGCTTTGGATTGCCAAGGCGTGAACCCAAGTTTTTCCAGCGCAAGCGCTTGGTTGGAGTCTGAGCGCACATCGGTTTTGAGAATCCGCATGATGACGTCATACCCACCAACCGCCGGGTGGCTCTGGTAGCGCAAGCCATAACTTTTGCGGTTGACAGTCAATGGGATCAACGCAGATTGCGGCGCATTCAAATTGAACGCCACTTCTGATCGGGATCTTTCTTCTGCCAACAAGGTGTAGATGGCCGACATGGATTGTGTGACCGTGTTTTGGTCGTAACTCTGCACATCCCGCATCAGGCCGTCTCGCCGAATGCGTACATGGGCTTTTTCTTGGCGAATTTCAAAATGCACGTCGGAGGCATTGAGTTCAATGCACATTTTGATGACTGAGCGAAACCACTCGATGGGTTCTGACGCATTGACAATGCTTTGCACCACTTCCTGGTTTTGCTTGTTTTGCTCCCGAATCCGGTGCGACTGCGAATCTTTGCTGTTGGCTATGAATGTTTTGAGCGACAAATGGTCTGTGGTGTAGTAGCCTTCAAAATGCAGTTGCAGCCTGATGCCTTGTTGCACCAAATAAAACCATGTGGAACTGCCTTGTTCTTCCTGGGTGCTGATGATGGCAAATTGCTGATCGAGCAACTCGATAGCCACAATCGCATCTTTTTTGGTTTCATTCAACATCACGCTTGGGTTGCGACCATGCGTGAGTACCGATTTGTAGTCAGGGAAATCTTGGTAAAACTTTAAATGGCCCAAATTTTTAAAGTATGAACGCGGCATCTTGCCTCCGGTAGAGGTTGGGTTGACCAGTGCAGAAGCGGCTGCCATGTTCAGTTTTTGGCAGGAACAGCGGGTAAGTTGGGTAAGTCTGCAGCTGCCTGTCGCTGCTGGGTGTTGATGTCGCTGCCAGCGGTAATGCGGAAAGGGGCGATCGAATGGCCTCGGGCTGCGACATACAGTTTCAGCGGCGGCTTGACATGGTGCTTGCGTTGGGAAGAGGCGGCGGAGGATTTGGCGTTGTTGGGGCCGCGCTCTGCCAGTGTCACGCTGTCGCTGTCAAACGCAATCACTTCCCATTGCTGAATTCGCGCACCCGTCACCAACTTAACCGTGTGTATGGTTGCACCTTGAATGATTTCAGCGGTGTATTCACCATTGATGCCTTTGATTGACCACAATTTGGGCTGGCTTTGTGCAGGATTTGACAGTGGACTGTGGAAAGGGGGCAGCAACGCAACCGGCAAGGGTTCTGCCTTGGCGATCGCTGATTGCGATTTTTTTTTCTTGGCGCTTTCGATAGCGTCATCGACTGTCACGGGTTGTGCCCAAACATGTAAACCGAAGCACATCAAACCGAATCCGCAGACTCGAATGCATTCATTTGTAAAGCGCATAAAAGCTTCCTTTCAACGAATAAACGGCTTGGTCCTGCTTATCCGCAGGGAATTGAATGTCCAGGGTCTCGGGTACCACATAGGGCAAGAGCTTGAGCGAGTGGATGCTCCAGAGTTCGAGTTGCAACCCCCAAGTGCCGCGCACGACGGGGCGCTGGAGGGTTTCTGCGCTGCCTTGTGCTGAAGCAGGAAACAACACGGGCTTGTCAAGTGTGATCGTGGCGTTGTCTAACAGCGTTAAATCCTGCAATTGGCTGCTGAACAGGCTCAGCACGTCTTTGGCCACTGGCAAGGCATTTCTGTCCATGGTTGAAGCGCGGGATGCTTCAGCCAGGCGGTGGGTGGTGGTCGCGGTTGAATTGCCGACCTTGGATGTGTCCATGTTTTCTGTACGCGAAACGTAAGCAAGCCCCAAGCTGTTGAACAGCTCAGAAAAATTGCCGTACTCTCTGTGCCATGTGGCCGTGCAGTCTTGCAACGTGCACTTCACCGAATCAAGTCGCCACCCAGAGGTTTTGAGTGGCAATTTGCCGATGGTTTGTATCCAGCTGTCTATTTGCGTTCTGCCTCCGGAGGTCACCTGTTTCAGCGCGGGCCCAATGCTTTGCTCATACAACACATTGGGATCGTTCAATAGCGCTTGACGTTTTTGCTCTTCTTGGATTCTCAGGTGTGTCAGGTAGGCGTTGGCGCCATATACCAAGCCGAGCACCCCCAGCAACACCGCAGCGAATGCCAAGAGCAGTGGTTGATGGATGATGGATTTGAATTGCGCATGGGGGGCTGGATCAGTCAGCGCTTTTTCCAGCGTCAAGGGCTCTTCCATTTCAAAAATACCAGAGTTACCCACATAGCGAATGGCTTGTTTTTCTTGCAGGTTGGCAAAGTCATCACCGAGTTGCCACACATTTTCTTTGGTGCCCACGTAATCATGTCCGGGCACAGGCTTGGATTCGTTCAATGCGATGAACGAATACAAGTCCTCCCGCAGATGAAAGCAGAATATTTCGATGCCGCCTTGCGACAGTCGATCAGCCAAGTGCAAGGCTGCGGCGTATTTCCTGCCCTTGGCCACGGGCAAAGCACTGATAAAGCCAATGACATCTTCAAAATGCGAAAGTGCATAAAAGCCAAGGCCTTTTTTTCGTTGGGCTTGCAGCTCTTTGTTTTTGCTGCCAGCGGGCGCCGAATATTCCCAGTCAATGCCAAATAAAAATACCTGTCCCTTGGTGCTTATCCAATGTGGCCAAGGCGAGGCCGTGACAGCGGTGGGACGAATTAAACGCGACAGGTTGTTACGCCAGAACCCACCAAGTGACAGCATCGTTTTTGTTCCCACCGCTCATACCCCAAGCAAACGCGGAGTCACCAAAATGATGGTGCTTTTTTTGTTGCTGCTGACCAGACGTGAACCCGGAATGCTGTTGCGCACCACATCGGTTTGGTTGGTTCTGGATTCGTCTCTTTCAAACCCCATGATGACCATGGTCTCACCAGAGTTCAGCGTCATGCGCTGCAAAGATGCAAACGTGTCCACATTCGGTTGCTGAACACTTTGGATAGAGTCGCCGGTGCCGCTGGTGAATTTGGTCAACTCGCGCAGGCTGCTGATGCTGATGGAGCATTGCAACAGCACGCGGTTTGAGTCAAGCACCATGGGCAACAGATTGAGGCTGAAACCTGTGGTGATTTCACCGGGCACCAAGCCCACCCCGCCCGACAGTGACGATCCGGTTGACAAGGATGTCACTGGCGCGGGTGTGATGGATTTCAAATAGGCCAAGGTGTTGAGTACGCCAACGGGAACAGATTGACGGTTGACCGTGGTCAAGACACTGGAATAAGCGGTGCTGACGCGGCCGAATTTCTCCAGCATCTTCAGCATGACTTGGCTGCCATTGGTCATTTTGATACCAAAGGCGCCTGGTGAAGAGGTGCCAGCAAGCAAGGGTGCGCCGGTGAGGGAAACGATGGCATTGGTTTTGGCGAGCGTCTCGGACACATAGTTCCAATCGATGCCAGATTGGTGCTCCAGCGACAAATCCACTTGAAGCACTTCTACATTCATGGAAATTTGTCGCAAAAACAATGCGTTTTGTAACTCCACCAGTTTTTCAACCGCTTGTACGTTGTCGATGGCATCGCGCACAGTGATGAGTCCTACACGGGCATCCACAATGAATTGGCCTTGGGACGAAACCAGCAAGGGCAGGGTTTTTTCCAGGGCAGACCAGAAGTCGGTGTCTGCGTCTGAATTGATGGACAGTGATCCGCCATTGGCGCCACCACTGGACATGGACAAGCTGCCAGAACTTTTGATGGAGCCGGGCAAAGATTTGACAATGATGCTGCGCGTGATCACCCGCCTGAACACAATGCGGTCATCCTCATAGGTCCAGCGCAGACGGGTTTTGGCGGCCACTTGATTGAGCAGCCCAGACAGGGACCCGCTGTAATTCAATTCGATGGTGTTTTGTGCTACTTGGTCACTCAATGCCAAGCGGCTCGCACCTGCGGCCATCAGGCTGGTGTAGACCGCATCATCTGTTGCGGCATCTTTGGCGAGATTGCTGGGTGCGGTGGTGATCCGACCGGGGGCAAAGGAAGATGGATCTTGTAGGGCGTCTGGGGTCATGATGACAGGAATGCCTGTGGCGTTGCTGATCAGGTCGGCAACGGTAGACAGGTTGTGTCGCCCGGGCACCCGCAATGTGACATTGCCTATGCTGGTGGGCAGCATAGAACTGCGCACAAAAGGAATGGATTTTTGGGTGAACCGAAGCGTGGTGTCCTCGGACACCAGGGGCACGGTGTTTTGCGGTTGCCGCAATTGGGTTTGGGCCAGCGCTGATCGATCTTTGGCTTCCTCATGGCCGGCTTTGACGGCTGGGTCGAACGTACTGGTACATGCGCTGACCCAGCAACACGCAGCGATGGAGCAGACAGTTTTCAAGTACCGAGGGCGGTGTGTTTGGGCCATGGCTTTAAGGCATTTCATCCGTTGGGTGCTTGCATGTAACGCACGATGCGAACAATGCGGGTGTTGGGGTTGAGAATGGCTTGTAACGGGTAGTCGCTGTCTGACAGCGACTGCATGACCGACAAAATGACCGACTGAAAACTCCCTTTCAGGTACACGGTGGCGAGAATCGGGAAATCACGGTCAGCTTCCCAAATGAGTTGCCATTTTTCTTGTCGACTCCAGCGCGACAAGGAGTTGGATAAGGTGCCGTCTGCCGTTTCCAGTGACCAAATAGGGGTCACGTTGTTGCTGGGGTTGTCTGGCAGCGTGGCCGCTGTGTGTTTGCGTTCTTGGGTTTCAATTGAGGTGCGTGGTGATTTACGCCATTCCAAATCTGACTCGGTCAGTGGAACTTGCGCCCAAGCCACCGATGCCGCCAATAGCGGCGGCATCGTGGAGATGAAACAGAGCTTTTTCAAGGGATGCCATCCTAGAGCTTGTAAGCGCTTAGGAGCCTATGAGAGCAGCCACCGTGATGGTGGCACCTGCTGCAGCTGTGCAAGCAGTGGCAAGGTTGGCTACGGTGATGGGTGCAAGATTGGTTTTGACAACGTTGGCGTAAGGCGCGCCAACGACAGCAGGAGCGTCTGCATCGGTGGCAGAAATATGGCTGGCAATGGTGTTTAAACCGGTGATGTAGTCGCTGCAGACTTCGGGTGGTATGCCTCTGGAGTACAACATTATTCCGCTGTTGGCAGGGATCGTACCTATCGCAGCATTGGGGATAACTGTGATCAAGCCACCAAACGCATTATTTATTGTGCCATTTGCAACATTCACCCGCATGCCTTCAAACATCCGCAAATTGATCAATTGAGCTTGGTTGATACCCGCGGTGTCGGGGACACTTGACAGCATGACGGCAAGTTTGGAGGCCACCAAATTGATGTTTTTCAGGTCTTCGTTGACATTGTTCGATCTCAAAATCCGCTGAACCCCTGCCAGCGCTGTCACCAAAATGATAGAAATGATGGCCAGTGCGATCGATAACTCGATAATGCTGTAGCCTTTTTGCTTAATGGACGGCTTGGATGTATCCAACACGGGGATTGTTTTTGCAAAGGCGGTCATAAATCTCTCCAAAATGATTAAAAGGTTCAAAAATAATAGCCATATATAGCTCTGTAGACAATCTGTTTTTTGTACGATCGAATGAAAAATTTTGAGAAATTCATGAAAAATAATTCATTTTACAAAATAAATGCAATTTAGTGCATAAGCTTATTAAATGTTATTGCATAGCTTTTTAAATAGGCATTAAAATTCATTTATGTATGACAGTCCATCACCCACCCATTCGCCGTTGCTGCAGGTCATCGGCCACCAAGTGCGCTGGTGGCGCCAACAGCGCAAATGGACCCGCAAAGAATTGGCGCAGGCGGCGCATGTGTCAGAACGTCATCTCGCTTCGCTGGAGTCTGGTACGGGCAATGCTTCCATCATGATTTTGTTGCAGGTGTCGCAGGCACTGGACTGCGAAATCACCGATTTGTTGTCGAGCTTCAATTTGAAGCAACCCCAACTTCAGGCGATTCAGCAATTGTTGGTAGACAAAACCGACACCGAACTCCAGTTGGTCCACACTTATTTGGCACAACTGCTCAGCGCCAAGGCCAAACTCAATCAACGAAAAATTGCGCTGGTGGGTTTGCGCGGGGCAGGCAAAACCACCATTGGCCAGCGCATTGCCAATGAGTTGCAACTGCATTTCGTTGAACTCAGCCGCGATATTGAAAAACTGGCGGGATGCAAAACCCACGAGATACACAGTTTGTACGGGCCATTGGCCTACCAGCGCTACCAGTTGCGTGCCCTGGAAAGCGCTTTGGCGAGTGAATTGCCCGCCATCATCGCCACCACCGGCGGCATCGTCATGGACTTACAGGCATGGGAGAAATTGCAGGCCCAATGTTTGACCATTTGGCTGCAAGCCAAGCCAGAAGACCACTTGAATCGCGTCATGGCGCAAGGCGATATGCGGCCCATGGCCGGCAGCAGCCAAGCGCTGGAAGACCTCAAACATATCTTGGACGAAAGAACGCCCATGTATTCGCAGGCGCACCAATCGTTTGACACCAGCGCTTTCAATTTGAAAGAGGCCGTCAAACGCTTGTCGCTGGATTTGAAGTACGCCATGAAATTGGCGTGAAGACGCCGACCACAGAAAGACCGATGTATGAGCACTAACTTTGCAGTGAACTACGAAACACAACCCGATCAATACCGCCATTGGTCGTGGCGTATAGATGGAGAAATTGCCACTTTGTCGCTCGACATTCAGGAAGACGGTGGCATATTGCCCGGCTACAAGCTCAAACTCAATTCTTACGATTTGGGCGTGGACATTGAGCTCAACGATGCAGTGCAACGCTTGCGTTTTGAGCACCCTCAAGTCAAAGCCGTGGTGCTGACCAGCTTGAAAGACCGCATTTTTTGCTCTGGCGCCAATATTTTCATGTTGGGTTTGTCAACCCATGCGTGGAAGGTGAATTTTTGTAAATTCACCAACGAAACACGCAACGGTTTGGAAGACAGCAGCCGACATGGCGGATTGAAATTTTTGGCCGCTGTCAATGGCGCGTGTGCTGGCGGTGGTTATGAATTGGCCTTGGCCTGCGACGACATCGTGTTGGTTGACGACCGCTCCAGCAGTGTGTCCTTGCCTGAAGTCCCGTTGTTGGGTGTGTTGCCGGGTACCGGCGGGCTGACCCGCATCACCGATAAGCGCCATGTTCGCCATGACCACGCGGATGTGTTTTGCACCAGCGTCGAGGGTGTGCGCGGTCAGCGCGCTGTCGATTGGCGTTTGGTGGACGCGATTGCCAAACCTGCGCAGTTCAGCGCTGCCGTGGCCGAACGCGCCGCTGCATTGGCAGCCAAAAGTGAACGGCCCGGCATGGCCGCGGACAGCGAAGGCGTCAAATTGCAAGCGTTGAAGAAAAAAGTCTCCGCCGATGGCGTGGACTATGAATATGTGCAAGTTGTCATTGACCGCCACAAACGCACCGCCACCTTGTGTGTCTCTGCGCCAAAGTCGCCTGTGCCTGACACATTGCCAGCCATTCAAGCAGCGGGAGACAGTTGGTACCCGTTGCAAATGGCCCGCGAAATGGATGATGCGATTTTGGTATTGCGCACCAACGAACTCGACATCGGAACCTGGTTGCTGAAAACCCAAGGCAATGCGCAATGGGCGATGCAATCGGATGCAGTAATGCTGCAACACGCACAGCATTGGTTGGTGCGTGAAACCATCGGCTTGTTGCGTCGCACTCTGGCGCGATTGGATGTGTCTTCACGGTCGCTGTTTGCGTTGATCGACCAAGGGTCTTGCTTTGCAGGCACGCTGGCCGAATTGGCGTTGGCGGCTGACCGCAGTTACATGTTGGCATTGCCTGACGACCCCGCTTCTGCGCCGCAATTGCAATTGAGTGAACTCAATTTGGGCTACTTTCCCATGGTCAACCACCAGTCGCGTTTGCAGCGTCGCTTTTACGAAGAAGAAGCGCCCATGCAAGCCGTGCGCGATGTGCTGGGTCAAGCCTTGAACGCTGAACAAGCGGTTGCCCTTGGCTTGGTCACTGCCGCGCCTGACGACATGGATTGGGCAGATGAAATTCGCATCGCCATCGAAGAGCGCGCCGCCATGTCCCCAGACTCGCTCACCGGCTTGGAAGCCAATTTGCGCTTTAGCCAAAAAGAGTCCATGGAAACACGCATCTTCGGGCGCTTGTCGGCCTGGCAAAACTGGATTTTCAACCGCCCCAATGCTGTCGGTGACAAAGGCGCATTGAAGGTGTACGGCAAAGGCGAAAAAGCCGCCTTTGACATGAACCGCGTCTGATTAATTGGTTAATTGGGGTCAGACTCCAATTAATTTTCCTCTTTCAACACTCTGGAGTACCTCATGTCAGCCATCAACTACAGCGAAAAAATTCCCAACAACGTGGACTTGGGCAGCGACCGCACTTTGCAACGCGCCTTGGAACAATGGCAGCCCAACTTCATCAACTGGTGGGATGACATGGGCCCCGAAGGCACGACCGACAACGAGGTGTATTTGCGCACCGCCGTCAGCGTGGACCCGCAAGGTTGGGCGCAATTTGGCCATGTGAAGATGCGCGACTACCGCTGGGGCATCTTCTTGAACCAAGGCGAAGCCGATCGCACCATCCATTTCGGTGACCACAAAGGCGAGAAGGCTTGGCAAGACGTGCCCGGCGAGCACCGCGCTAATTTGCGCCGCATCATCGTGACGCAAGGCGATACCGAGCCCGCGTCTGTCGAGCAGCAACGCCATTTGGGGAAGACCGCGCCGAGCATGTACGACTTGCGCAATTTGTTTCAAATCAACGTGGAAGAAGGCCGCCACCTTTGGGCCATGGTGTATTTGTTGCACAAACATTTCGGTCGTGATGGCCGTGAAGAAGCAGAAGCGCTGCTCGAGCGTCGCAGCGGCCAAGAAGACAACCCGCGCATCCTGCAAGCCTTCAACGAAGAAACGCCGGACTGGTTGAGCTTCTTCATGTTCACGTATTTCACCGACCGCGATGGCAAATTTCAGTTGTGCGCTTTGGCGGAGAGCAGTTTCGATCCGTTGGCTCGCACCACCAAGTTCATGTTGACCGAAGAAGCGCACCACATGTTTGTGGGTGAGTCCGGCATCAGTCGTGTTATTCAACGCACTTGCGCGGCAATGAACGAATTGAAAACCGATGACGTGGGCAAACTCCGCGCTGCCGGTGTGATCGATTTACCCACCATCCAGCGTTATTTGAATTTCCACTTCAGCGTCACCATCGATTTGTTTGGCGCAGACGAGTCCGGCAACGCGGCCACGTTTTATTCCACCGGTATCAAGGGCCGCTACGAAGAAACCAAACGCGATGACGACCATGTGTTGCGTGGCCAGACCTACAAGGTGTTGAACGTCGTGAACGGGCAATTGCAAGAAAAAGAAGTGCCCATGCTCAATGCGCTGAATGAAGTGCTGCGCGATGACTACATCAAAGATTCGGTCGGTGGTGTCGAGCGTTGGAACCGTGTGATTGAAAAAGCCGGTTTGCCGCACCGCTTGAGCGTGCCGCACAAAGCGTTTCACCGCAACATCGGCGCTTTGTCAGGCGCCAAGGTATCGCCCGATGGTCGTGTGGTGTCCGAGCAAGAATGGCAAGCTAAGGTCGGCGAATGGTTGCCCACTGCTGAAGACCGCGCGTTTGTGCAAAGCCTGATGGGCCGTGTGGCTGAGCCGGGCAAGTTCGCCAACTGGATCGCGCCACCTGCCATCGGTATCAACCGTCAGCCGGTGGACTTCGAGTACGTGCGTTTCAACTGACACACCATGAGCACGGATACCGCCGAACTGCTGCAACAGCATGTGATCGACCCCGAGGTGTGCATCCGTTGCAACACCTGCGAAGCCACCTGCCCCGTCGGCGCGGTCACGCACGACAGCCGCAACTATGTGGTCGACCCGGACAAATGCAACCACTGCATGGCTTGCGTGCCGCCATGCCCCACAGGTTCGATTGACCATTGGTTGCCCGTGTTGCGCAGCAAGGCGTACAGCCTGGCAGAGCAGCTTTCTTGGGATGAATTGCCCCCTGCGCAGTCTGTGGAAGATCTGCAAACCGCGACCATCGACAGCCCCCGCGCAACTGACCACCACGCGTTTGAATCCGCTGTCAGCTCGGTGAGCGCCGCTCCTGCACCGGTTGTACAAACCATAACAAAGCCTGTGGCATGGGGTTCCACCGTGCCGCCGTGGTCTGCTGCGCATCCGTACACCAATTTGCATGGACCCAAGACACCGATCACCGCGACGGTGGTGGGCAACATGCAAGTGAATGAAGCAGGCACAGACAACGAGACGCACCATATCGTGTTGGACTTTGGCAGCATGCCGTTCCCCGTGCTCGAAGGCCAATCCATCGGCATCGTGCCACCCGGTGTAGACGCCAATGGCAAGCCGCACCATGCACGTCAGTACTCTGTGGCCAGCCCGCGCAACGGCGAGCGCCCCGGCTACAACAACTTGTCGTTGACCGTGAAACGCGTGGTGCAAGACCACCAAGGCAACGCCATTCATGGCGTGGCATCCAACTATTTGTGCGATTTGAAAACCGGCGACAGTGTGCAAGTGATTGGTCCGTTTGGCAGCAGCTTTTTGATGCCCAACCATCCCGGCAGCCATATCGTGATGATTTGCACCGGCACCGGCAGTGCACCCATGCGCGGCATGACCGAATGGCGCAGACGCATTCAAGCCAGCGGCAAATTTGCAGGCGGCAAGCTGCTGCTGTTTTTCGGCGCACGCACGCAGCAAGAGTTGCCCTACTTCGGGCCTTTGCAAAAACTGCCCAAAGACTTCATCGACATTCACTTCGCGTTTTCACGCACACCTGGCCAACCCAAACGCTATGTGCAAGACGCGATGCGGGATGCCTCCGCACAACTGGCCACTTTGCTGCAAGACCCGCAGACACATTTTTATGTTTGCGGTTTGAAGAGCATGGAAGAAGGCGTGTTGCAGGCTTTGCACGATATTGCGGTGGGTGCGGGCTTGGATTGGAACTTGGTGGCGGAGGGGTTGAAGCAAGAGGGTAGGTTGCAGTTGGAGACTTATTGAGTTCCATTCCGTCCTTAAAAGCGTGACGTTGCCTGCCTTCTATGCCCTCTAATATTTTTTCGGCTTCACGGCGTCCATTGCGTACGATTTCAGGCAATTGTTCAATCAAAGAGCGTGGCATGTCCGGTCACCCCTAAAAATGAACCGGCATTCTACGAATACAAAAATACTAAATCTATTAAAAATAACAATTAAAAGGTAATAGTACGGAGGAATTATCAGGTGGTTTCAAGTTCCAAGTGCAACATTGGGTTTAATAGGATGAAGTATAGATTTCCAATAAGCTTGGAAATCAAACGAGTCTTCAGGCAGGAAGAGTTCAGCTGGGCACTTCCAGTCCAGTGATTTCCTTGGACGTGTAT
>SXGQ01242566.1_pt1 | contig 20430 bp, 19 predicted proteins | sample 3178371 | NCBI WGS metagenome assembly SXGQ01 (sample SAMN11356859, study PRJNA531348) | freshwater metagenome | isolation source: freshwater sample F1-20 | place: China: Fuxian Lake, Yuxi | collected 2017-12-25 | reverse complement strand
CACGTCGAGCGAGTCGTCGAAGCCGAGCTTGTACTTCAGTCCGACGGCCAGCGCGCACAGGATGCCGGCGGTCGCGCCGATGGCGAGCGCACCGACCACGTTGACCGACGAGCAGGCCGGCGTGATCGCGACCAGTCCGGCGACGATACCCGATGCCGCGCCCAGCGAGGTCGGGTGACCGTCGCGGATGCGCTCGGTGAGCAGCCAGCCCAGCATCGCGGCCGCGGTCGCGACCGTGGTGGTGACGAAGGTGGTGCCGGCGATGCCCCCGGCCCCGATGGCCGAGCCGGCGTTGAACCCGTACCAACCGAACCACAGCAGGCCGGCTCCGAGCATCACGAACGGAAGGTTGTGCGGACGCATCGGCGAGCCGGGCCACCCGAGGCGCTTACCCAGGATGAGGGTGAGCACCAGAGCGGCGATGCCCGCATTGATGTGAACCGCGGTGCCACCCGCGAAGTCGATGGCCTTGAGCTTGTTGGCGATCCAGCCGCCGGTCTCGGCCGTGACGCCGTCGAAGGCGAACACCCAGTGCGCGACCGGGAAGTAGACGAAGGTCGCCCACAGTCCGGCGAAGATCAGCCAGCCGCCGAACTTCAACCGGTCGGCGACCGCCCCGGAGATCAGTGCGACGGTGATGATCGCGAACATCAACTGGAACGCCACGAACACCGTCATCGGGATCGTGCCGGCCAACGGGATGGTGACCTCGGCGACCGCCTCGATACCGGCGGCCGGATCGGCGATGACCTCGGTGAAGGCATTACCCCCGATGAGGCCTTTGAGACCGAAGTACTGGCCCGGGGCGCCGAAGAGGCCGGACGTGCTGTTGCCGAAGGCGATCGAATATCCGTAGATCACCCACAGCACTGTCACCACGCCCATGGCGCTGATGCTCATCATGATCATGTTGAGCACGCCGCGGGCGCGCACCATGCCACCGTAGAAGAATGCCAATCCGGGTGTCATCAGCAAGACGAGCGCGGCGCTGACCAGCATCCACGCCGTGTCTCCGGAGTCCGGCACTCCCATCACTGGGAATTGGTCCACTCGCAGTTCCCTCCTTCACGGCGCGGCCGTGCACCACGCCAGGACAGACATTGCGCAGTGCTTGTTTCCGCGGACGATCCCTGGTGTTGCGTCCACGTGAACGGATGACGGGCTTGCGTTTCGCTGTTGTTAACTCCCGCATTCAGCCGAGCAGGGCGTCGACGAACGCGCCCGGCTCGAAGGGGGCCAGATCGTCGGGACCCTCACCGAGCCCGACCAGCTTGACCGGCACACCGAGTTCCTGTTGCACGCGGAACACGATGCCGCCCTTCGCGGTTCCGTCAAGCTTGGTCAGCACCACCCCGGTGATCTCGACGACGTCGGCGAACACCCGGGCCTGAGCCAGGCCGTTCTGCCCGATCGTCGCATCGAGCACCAGCAGCACCTCGTCGACGGCGGCACGCTTCTCCACGACGCGTTTGACCTTGCCCAGTTCGTCCATCAGGCCGGTCTTGGTGTGCAGGCGGCCGGCGGTGTCGATGACGACGACATCGGCGCCGGCGGCGATCCCGGCGTCGACCGCGTCAAAGGCGACCGAGGCCGGATCGGCCCCCTCCGGTCCACGCACCACCTCCGCGCCCACCCGGGCGGCCCAGCTCTGCAACTGGTCGGCGGCGGCCGCACGGAAGGTGTCCGCTGCACCGAGCACCACGCGGCGCCCATCGGCCACCAGCACTCGGGCCAACTTGCCGACCGTCGTGGTCTTCCCGGTGCCGTTGACGCCTACCACCAGCAGTACCGAGGGCTTGTCGGCGTGCGGCAGCGCCTTGATGGAGCGGTCGAGGCCGGGATCGAGCTCCTCGACGAGGACCTCGCGCAGCACCGCTCTGGCCTGAGCCTCGGTGCGCACGCTGCTGCTGGCCATGGCCGAGCGCAGATGCTCGGTGACCGACGCGGTGGCTGTCGGGCCGAGATCGGCCACCAGCAGGGTGTCTTCGACCTCTTCCCAGGACTGCTCGTCGAGGTCGCCGCCACCGAGCAGTCCGAGCATGCTGCGGCCGAACGCGTTTTGCGATTTGGCCAGCCGACCGCGCAGCCGCTCGAGGCGGCCGGCAGTCGGGGCGATCGACTCGACCTCAGGTGCGACGGATTCTCGCGTGGCCGACGGCGGGGCGGGCGCCGGGACCGCCGGGGACTCGACGACCACCGGGGATTCGGGCTCGACGACCACCGGAGGCTCAGGAAGCCGCACTTCGGCGATCGGGCGCTTGGGCGAATCGCGCGGGACCGCGGCGTCGTCGCCGACCCCGGGTAACCCGGCACCGTGTCCGGGTTCCCGTTCGACGGTGGCCGGCGCTGACGATTGTGTGAAGGTTATGCCCGATGACACCGTGTAGCCGCCGGAACGGTCGACCGGTGTGGCAGCCTCGATGGCGGTGTCGGGGGCGCCGCGCAGACTGACCTGCCGGCGGCGATAGAGCACCGAACCGACGACCAGTGCGATGAGGACGAGGACGGCGATGACCGCGATGGCGATCCAGAGACCCTGGGACACCGTGTCATTGTTCCAGGGTTGCCCGCCATGAACCTGAGCACCCGCAAACTGCGGCATATCGACGCCTGCCTGACCGGTCCAGTGGAGTACGTCGGGGTGAGCGCCGGATTCCAGTGGTTCGATCTGCCCTACAACGCGCTCACCCAGACCAGCCTGGCCGCCGTGGATCTGAGTCGCACCTTCCTGGGGACGGCCCTGCGGGCGCCGGTGCTGATCGGGGCGATGACCGGGGGTGCCGACCTCGCGCGCACGATCAACCGCAATCTCGCCGCGGCCGCGCAACAGCTGGGCGTCGGCATGATGCTGGGATCCCAGCGCATCATGCTGGGCGACAGCCCCGATGCGCAACGCGCCGCGACCAGCTTCGAGGTCCGCGACCTCGCCCCCGACATTCTGCTGATCGGCAATATCGGGCTGGCGCAGGTGACCGACACCCTGGCTCCCCGGCTCACCGCCGCGCTGGACAGAGTCGGCGCCAATGCGGTTGCCGTGCATATCAATCCGCTGCAGGAGGCGATGCAGCAGGACGGTGACACCGACTTCACCGGGTCGGTCGACCGACTGGCGAAGCTCGCCGCGGAGTTGGACTATCCGGTGATGGTCAAGGAGGTCGGCCACGGGATCGGCGCCGCTGCGGCCCAGCGACTGCGGGGGCTCCCCCTGGCCGCGGTCGACGTCGCAGGCGCCGGCGGCACGTCCTGGGCGCGGGTGGAGCAGCTGGTCCGCTACGGCGAGGTGCGCTATCCGGCGGTCGCCGACTGGGGCATCCCGACCGCCCAGGCTCTGATGGAGGTTCGGCGCGAACTGCCGGAGATGCCCCTGGTCGCCTCCGGCGGGGTCCGCTCGGGGATGGATGCGGCGAAAGCGGTGGCGCTGGGCGCCGATGTGGTGGCGATGGCGCGCCCCCTGCTGGCGCCGGCGATCGAGTCCACCGCCGCGGTGGTCGATGTTCTCGGCGGATTCGTCGAGGAGCTCAGGGTTTGCCTGCACGGCTGTGGGGCGGCTGACCTGCAGGAACTACGCCGCATCGGGGTGTCGGGCTAGCTGGGAAAAGTTTCTCCGGAAAAAGTGTGCGATCCGGGTCTGGTGATGGCACCTACCTGTGAAAGCAGCCCATCGGGGGCTGCGATACACAGAGGAGAAACTCATGACCACCACTTCTGCCCTCGCCAAGCTGGGTGCGATCGCCGCTTCGGTGGCGGCTCCGGCGATGCTGTTCCTGGGTGCGGGTACCGCCGAGGCGTTCGACATCCAGGTGCCGCTCGCCGTCTGGGGAACCTCGGCGCCCGGCGGCGTCGACGTGCACGTGGTGACGCCGGCGGAGGGCCTCAGCGGCTGGTGCACCTACAGCTCGATCGCGCGGGGCAATCAGATCGGAAAGCCCCTGCCCGCCATCGGCGTCCCGTTCTACCTGGGTCCGGTGGGCGAGGTGAACGAAGGCATGCTGTGGTTCCCCTCCTGGCCGACGGGTGCCACCTGGGACACCACCGTGAGCTGCCCCAACGGGACTCTGACCGTTCCGACGGTCTGGTGACGGTCCCCACGGTTCACGGCGTGGGTGGTTCGGTGTCGGCACGGCTCACTCGCCGGCACCGGACCGCTGCGCCGGCCGGGCCCGCGCTCAGCGACGGCGAATTGGTGAATGCCGCGGTGGCGGGTGATCGCGGCGCGTTCGCCGAGATCTATGACCGCTACGCCAATCGGCTCTACGACTTCTGCCTAGGGCTGATCAGTGATCGCGATGGCGCGGCCGACTGCGTCCAGGACACTTTCTGTTCTGCCACAGGCGATCTCAAGGACCTGAGAGAACCCGACAAGCTGCGCCCGTGGCTGTATTCGATCGCGCGGCATCATGCCATGCGCCGTCTTCGTCACCGTTATCGAGAGCAGGTCTCCGACACCATGCCCGACGTGGAATCGCATGAGGCGGGGCCCGACACCGTAGCCAGTCAGAGCGAGTTGGCTCGCTTGGTCACCGACGCCGCGGGCGGCCTCTCTGAGCGGGATCGCGAACTCCTGGAGCTGTCCTACCGCCATGGGCTGGACGGACCCGAACTCTCCGAGGTTCTCGGTGTCTCGCTGTCGAACGCGAACACCATGGTGTTCCGGTTGCGGCAGACCATCGAACGTTCGCTGGGGGCGCTGCTCGTCGCACGCGGGGCATGCGTCGGCCATAGCGACTGCCCCGAGTTGACCGCGCTCGTGAAGGATTGGGACGGACTGTTCACCGTCCTCATGCGCAAACGCCTTTCCCGTCACATCGAGTCGTGCCCGTCATGCACCCTGGAACAGATTCGGCAGGTCAATCCGGTCGCGCTGCTGGGCGCCGCTCCGGCGTTCATCCCCGCCCCGGAGTGGCTGCGCAACCAGACACTGGACCGGGTCGCGTTGGTGTCCACCAGTTCGGGCATTCCCGTGGGCGGCCCGCCTCGACGGGTGGGGATGGGTATCACCGCCATCGTCGGCCTCCCACTGCTGGGCGTGGGTGCGGCGATGATCTGGCTGGCACGGCCCGAAGCCCCGATCGCTCCGCTGGTCGGCACCGCAACAAATCCCCCGACCACAAGCCCGTCGTTGAGCGAACGGCCGGTTCCCCCGTCGGGGAAAACCTCCCTCCCGCGCGCTTCGGGGATCATCAGCTCGCCTGCGACGACAGCCAGTCCGGCACCCAGCCGAACAGATGCCGGCCCGACGTCAAGCCAGTCAGCCGTGACGACTCCGGCGCCCAGCAGCCTGCCGTCCACCTCGGTGCCCTCCACCCCGCCACCCCCCTCAGCGCCACCCCCCTCAGCGCCACCCCCCTCAGCGCCGCCCCCCAGTGCCGGGCCTCCCATGCCGCCCAGCAGCGCGGGACCCCCCGCTGCGGAACCCCCTCCCCCGCGACCCCCCGCCGCAGACCCCCCGCCGAAACCGAACGTCACCCCGCCCTGGCCACAAACCGACACCGGGCCAGAGGCAAACCCCCACGTCACCCCGCCCTGGCCACAAACCGAAACCGGGCCAGAGGCCATCGAGCTACCACTCGAGCTGCCAGAGCTGATCATCACGACGATCCCCTTGATCCCGCTGAGCCCCCCGCTCACGGAGTGAGCGGCTGACACCTCTTAGAACGGCGGCGGCTTGTTCCGCGCGGCGAGTTCCGCAGTGTTGAGCGCACGCTCCCGTTTGGCGCGCCGAGCCTCATCGGCGAGTCGCGATCGACGGCGCTTGGGCATCTGCAGACCCCGCTCGGGAGATTCCTCGACAGCGGGCGCCTTGAGACCGCGCGGTACCGGCGCCGTCGCGGTATTCCAGTCGGGAAAGAGCAACCGGCTGCCCGGCGCGGTGGCGTAGTCCGTGCCCGACGGCGATGTCCAGCGAATCGTGCCATCGGGACGCTGCTCATCAGTCCAGCCCCAGAAGGTCTTCAGAAGATGGTGTTTGCGGCACAAACACCGAAGATTCGACGGGTGAGTCGGACCGGCCGGCCAGGGAATCGCGTGATCGACGTCGCAGTGTTCAGCGGGCTGGTCGCAGTTCGGGAATCGGCATGTCAGATCGCGCATCCTGACGAACTCGTCCAACGCCGTGGACGGTCTGTACCGCGGCTCCGGTGCGTCGGTGGGCGGTCGCAGGTGCCGGACCTTTGCGCCGGTGCGGATCAGTTCGGCCAGCAGCGGAGCGGGAACGATCCCGCCACCGAGGACCACTGCGGTCGCCGGTGGACCGGTGGGTTCAGGCTCCGGATCGCCGAGTAGGTAATCCCGCAGATTCATGCCGCCGCCGAAGGGCGGGTCGCCCGGGCCTGACAAGTTCGGGTCCGGATCGCTGCGCAGCGCATCCGGTTCCGCGAGCACGTGAATGACCACCGCCGCGGCCGAACCGCCGCCGGCGGCCTCACAAGCGGGCGAACCGCACTGGCAGGCCAGTTCCGCTGACCCCGCCGCCAGCGCCCCGAGGGCATCGGCGCGACGCTGGCCGACGGTGCGCGGGTCATCGACGCACACCGCCTGAGCCATCTGGTTGAGCCGGCGCTGCAGGATCGCCGCGTCGGTGGCGAACAGCCGGCCCCAAACGGCAGAGGTCCCGGACTCGTCATCGCGGCTGCCGATCTCAATATCCCGGCTGCGGGCCCGGGCACGGCTGCGCCGCACCCCGGCCGGATCGAACTTGTCGACCCACGTATCGATGGCGCGTTCCAGCTTGTAGTCCGACAGCGGCCCCCAGGAAACGCAATGCCCGGCCAGAGCGGCATCAATGGCGACCAGAGCATCCGCGTCGTCAACCAGCAGGGTGCGCCAGGCGATCGCCGAGACCACCCGATAGCTCAGCAATCCCTCGGCGAAGAGACCCGCCAACTGGGGTAGCCGCCGCTCCAACGCCAACCCGAGCCGCATCTCCCACAGCGCGCGACCGTGGGTGATGCGCAGGGCGGCCGACACCTCGGCCGCCGCCGCGTCCCAGGAATCGCACGCCCAATCCGCGTGGTCGTCGTCACTGCAGCGCCGGCGGGTCAGTTCTGCGACAGCGGCAAGCCGCCGGGCAGCGGCGGATGCCTCGGCGACAGCCCACTTTTCGATGGTGGAAACGACGGCCGCGTCGTCAGCTTCACGAAGATCAACATCGAACATACGTTCTATGATAGGACGTGGGTCCGACCGAATTGACTCCTCGCACCGAACCCCCGACGACGTGCGCGCTACCGGCCGGCTCCCGCGGGGAATGTCACGATGACATCCGGGATCACGGTGAGCACGGGATTGGGCGCCGCCGGAGCGGCGGGCCACGCGATCGCGGGATCAGCCACCGTCGGCAAATCGAAGTCGCGCGGACCCATCGGGGGCGGAACCTGCTGAGGTGTCACCTCCGGCAGTGACACGACGGGCCACGAAACGGCTGGAGGCACCCACACCGGCGGCTTTGCCTCCGGTGCAGCGACTTCGGGTGCTGACGCCTCGGGCGCCGTCGCCTCGGGCGCTGGCGCGTCGGGCTCCGGGACGCCGGGTGCGGAGGCCTCGGGCGCTGCGACTTCCGGAATGGACAGGGTCTGTTCGTGGGGCGCCGGTGCGACAACAGCGGGAATGGGCGCGACTGCCGACGGGACGGCGTGGGCCGGCGCCAGCACGGTATTCGCCGGGGACGGCACGAACGGACGGAGCGGGCCATTCGGCCGCGGGTTCACGACGTTCGTCGCGGGCTGGTCGATCTCCGTGGAGATAACTGTCGGCCCGTCGTCCGTGTTGACGACCGTCAGCACCAGTCCGCCGATGGCAGCAGCGACAAATCCCGTCGCGATCCCATACAGCAGTGCCGACCGGCTATACCGGGTTCCCGACGGAGGTTCGACGGCGTCCGCCGAGATCCGAGCAATCAGCCCGGAATCCGCCTCCGGCGCCGCGTCGTCGTACTCATCACCGATATAGGGCAGCGGCTCGTCGACGCGGTCGTCATCCTGTGACCACGCGAGGGCCCTGAAGGTTGCCGATTGTGCTTGGTCCCCGCAGCCGGCGGCCCACGCCTTCGGGGTACGACCGGTGGGCAACGTCTGGGGTGTGAGTGGCATTGTCATGGTGGGTTCACCCTTTTCTTCGGCCGCAGCCCCGATCAGCTGCTCTCACAGGTAGGTGCAGCCAACCCGTGCCCGGAGCACGCTTTTTGTTGAACTCTTCTGCGAGGCCGCTCGTCGCGGCGTCGAGTACGCGCCTCGCGGCGAGAAATCACTGTTCAGCGGGCTCAAGAAAAGTTCCGGGAAAAAGTGTGCGATCAGCGCGCCGTGGTTGCACCTACCTGTGAGAGCAGCCCATCGGGGGCGGCGAACATCAGCTAGGAGAACCCCATGACCACCACCTCGATCCTCGCCAAGATCGCTGCGATCACCGCCACGGTGGCGGCGCCGGCGACGTTGTTCCTCGGCGCGGGCACCGCGCAGGCGGGCATGAAGACGGCGGCCGCCCCCGGCCCGGGCGGCGTCAATGTCTGGGTCGAGACGTGGGCCGCCAACCCCGACGACACGGCACCCAACGGCTGGTGCCTCTTCAACTCCTCGGTGGTGGGCAACCCCATCGGCAAGCCCCTGCCGGCGATCAACGTTCCGTTCTATCTGCCGGAAAACGGACCGGGGCAGTCGTCACATGCGCGCCTGTGGTTCCCCAGCTATCCGACCGGCTCGACGTGGAACATCTCCGTCGAATGCCCCAACGCGGCACCGCAGGTCTCCCAACTGGTCTGGTGAACCCCGGACGCTCCGGTAGCAGCAATCTGATATCCGCTGTTACCGGAGCCGTTGCGGGTTTAAGCTGAAGAAAAGTTGAGTCAGGGGTCCTCGACATGACCGGAGCACTGGAGCTACAGCCCAGCATCAGCGACGGTGATCTGGCGCGGGCGGCGGCCGGCGGTGACCGCGAAGCGTTCGCCGAAATCTATGACCGCTATGCCGATCGACTTTATGACTTCTGCGTCGGACTGCTCGGGGACCGCGACGCCGCAGCCGATTGCGTGCAGGACGCATTCTGCGTCGCTGCGACAGACCTCGGAGGTCTGCGTGAACCCGACAGACTCCGGCCCTGGTTGTACTCGATCGCCCGCCATCATGCGATGCGCCGTCTGCGGCACCGCTATCGCGAGGAGGTCTCCGATGAAGTGCCGGACCTGGTCTCGGGCGAAGCAAGCCCGGAAACGCTTGCCGGACAAAGCGAATTGGCCCGCCTCGTCGCCGACGCCGCCGGCGGGTTATCGGACCGCGACCGCGAACTGCTCGACCTGTCCTACCGGCATGGGCTGGATGGCCCGGAACTCGCGGAGGCCCTCGGAGTAACACTGACCAGTGCGAACACCATGATGTTCCGGCTGCGCCAGACCGTCGAGCGCTGCCTGGGCGCCCTTCTGGTGGCGCGTGGCGCGCAGGCCAATCCCGATGCATGCCCGGAGTTGGCCGCCATCCTCAAGGGTTGGGACGGGCAGTTCTCCGTCCTGATGCGCAAACGTACGGCCCGTCATATCGACTCCTGCAGCACCTGCGAACAGAATCAGCGGGAGCATGTCAACCCGGTCGCACTGCTGGGGGGCGCAGCGGTATTCATCCCGGCCCCCGAGTCGCTTCGTCGCCAGACGTTGGATCGCGTGCAGCTGACGTCCGCGAGTTCACATTTGGTCGAGGCCGCCGACCCGTCCACGAGCGCCTCCACGATCGAGACGTCCAACCCTTCCGCCGGTTCGGAGCAGGCCGGGAAGCGGCGGATGGCACTGATCGTCGGTATCCCGTTGTTGTGCCTGGGTTTGGCGATCAGCTGGTTCGCGCCCCCACAGGACCCGGTATCGCGGGTGGTCGACACCGGCGCCGATTCCAGACCGCTTCCCGTGGTACCCGCCGTCGCCAAGGCCGTCCCGAACCCGACCGTTCAGCAGCCGGTCCCGAATGCCCGAACCGCTGGACCATCGGTACCGACTGGGCAGGCTCAGTCGCAGGGAAGCGCGGGTACCGGTGATCAGATCCCGGGTGCCGCTACACCCGGCGCGGCGCCGGGTGCCATGCTTCCGAGTATCGGGATCGTCGCCCCCGCGCCCGCGCAGACCGACTCCACGAACATCCCCTATTACGATCCGCAGGCCACCGACCCCGGCCCCCTGGTCGGCACCGGACCCGTCGACACGGCACCCGTTGCCGTCGCACCGGTCGACACCGCACCGGTCGACGTCGCACCGGTCGACACCGCCACGAGTCCGAGTGACACCGCCCCCAAGAGCCCGGTCGATCTCGGTCCCCTGCCGAATCCGAATCTGAACACGAAGATCGTCTCCCCCTTCCCCAATACGAACACCGCGACCATCACGAATCCGAAGGACACGTCCATCAACCTGCAGCCGAACCCACCCAATTCGAGCACGATCAGCGGCGGCGGCAGCACCACCGGCACCAAACCGGGCGGCGGCACGACGAGCGGTGGCGGCACGACGAGCGGTGGCGGCACGACAGGCGGCACGACGAGCGGCAGCGGCACGAAGACGAACGGGACGACCAGCGGCAGCGGCGGCACGAACACCAAATCCACAACCTCGGGCTCGAAATAACCTCGCACTCCCCGGGTTACGTCTGGCTGGCGACCAGATCCTCCCCGCGCATCCGCTGCGAGATCACCGCGGTGATGCCGTCACCCTGCATCGACACGCCGTAGAGCGCGTCCGCGATCTCCATGGTCGGCTTCTGGTGGGTAATCACGATCAGTTGGGATTGGGACCGCAACTGCTCGAACAACCCGATCAGGCGGCGCAGGTTGACGTCGTCGAGGGCGGCCTCGACCTCGTCCATGACATAAAACGGAGAGGGACGAGCCCGGAAGATCGCGACCAGCATGGCGACCGCGGTCAGTGACTTCTCTCCGCCGGAGAGCAGGGAGAGCCGTTTGACCTTCTTGCCGGGCGGACGAGCCTCCACTTCCACGCCGGTGGTCAGCATGTCGGACGGATCGGTCAGCAGCAGCCGGCCCTCCCCGCCCGGGAAGAGTGCCGAGAACACTTGGGAGAACTCGCGTTCCACATCGGCGTAGGCCTCGGCGAAGACCTGCAGGATGCGTTCGTCGACACCGGCGATCACATCGAGGAGATCCTTGCGAGCCGCCTTGACGTCCTCGAGTTGGGTGGACAGGAAGTTGTAGCGCTCCTCGAGAGCCGCGAACTCCTCCAACGCCAGCGGGTTGACCCGGCCGAGTTCGGTCAGCTCCCGCTCGGCCCGCTTGGCGCGGCGTTCCTGGGTGGCACGGTCGAACGGCATCGGCGCCGGAGCCGTCACCTGCTCGCCGCGCTCGCGGGCCTGTTCATACTCGGCCATCTCCAGATCCGACGGTGGCAGTGCGACCGCGGGGCCGTACTCGGCGACCAGATCGTCCCCGGCCATACCGAACTGCTCGAGCACCGTGGACTCGAGTTGCTCGATGCGCATCGCGGCCTGGGCCTTGGCGACCTCGTCGCGGTGCAGCGAGTCGGTCAACTCGGCGATACGGGTGGTGAGGGTGGTGACCTCCTCGCGCGCGGTGGTCATCGCGGCGGACCGATGCTGGCGTTCGGCGGCCAGCCGGTCGCGCTGACGAGACGCGGCGGCAACGACCCCGGCGAGGTGTCCGGCGACGCGGCGCCCGCTCTCGGCCACGACGGCCGCCACTTCGGCGGCATGCTGACGAGCGAGCCGCGCAGCGCTCGCCCGCGCGCGGGCCTCCCGCTCGGCCGCGGCCGCACGGCGGAGCGCTTCTGCCCTGCCACGAACGGCATTCGCCCGCTCCTCCGCAGTACGCACCACCAGCCGGGCTTCCACCTCGGTGGCCCGAGCGGCCTCGGCGGCCGCCTGAATCTGCTGGCGCTCGCCCGGGGTGTTCTCGACGACGGCCTGGGTCGCCTCGGCCGCACGTAACCGTGTCTCGAGTTCCGCGAGCTCGTCGACCGACTGCACACGCCCGGCCTCGAGTTCGTCCCGCTGCGTCTGGAGCCGGCGCCACTCCTCTTCCGCGGCGCGCACCTCCTGGCCCAGTCGGCCGAGTTGTTCGTAGATCGCCGAGATGGCGGCGTCGGACTCGTTGAGGGCAGCCAGGGCCTGCTCTGCCGCATCCTGACGGTTCGACTGCTCGACCAGTGCGCCGGCCAGAGCCGCGGTCAGCTCGGCAACCTGAGTCTCGGCGGCCACCAGATCCGTCCGGGCCTGATCGATCTGTCCGGTGATCTCCAACGTGCTGGGCTTTCGGTCCGACCCGCCGTCGACCCAGCCAGCACCCACCAGATCGCCGTCACGCGTCACCGCCCGCAACGCCGGGCGCGAGGCCACCACATCGAGCGCCGCCGCGAGATCGGATACGACGGCCACCCCCGACAGCATGGCGACCATCGCCCCTTGCAGCCGCGTGGGAGCCTCGACGAGGTCGACGGCCCAGTGGGCGCCATCAGGCAGCGGTGAGCTGTCGTGGCGGGCGGCGGGCCAGTCGGCCAGCACGAGCGCGGCGCGGCCGCCGTCGGCGTCCTTGAGCGCCTGGACCGCCGAGCGCGCCGAGGCGAAGCTGTCGGCGGCCACCGCGTCGGCGGCCGCGCCAAGTACCGCCGCAAGCGCTGTCTCAAACCCCGAGCGAACTTTGACCAGTTTCGCGACCGGCCCCAGAAGCTCTGCACCACTGGCGTTTTCCAGCAGCCAGGCCGCTCCGTCGCGGCGCTCCAGACCCACCGAGAGCGCATCGATACGGGCCTGCAGCGATGCCACCTCACGTTCTGCTGCACGTTCGGCGGCCTGCAACTCGGCCACCCGTTCATCGGCCAGGCGCAGCGCGGTGACGGTCCGGTCGTGGTGTTCGTCGAGACCGAGCTCACCTTGATCGAGTTCCCCGATCCGGCCCTGCACGGTCTCGAACTCCGCGCGGGCCGCCTCGGTGCGTGCGCCGGCTTCGTCGATGGCGACGGTCAGCCGCGCCACCCCATCGTCGATGGACTCCACCCGCGCCCGGCCGGTCTCCACCCGGCCGGCCAACCGGGCCAAGCCTTCCCGGCGGTCCGCTTCGGCCCGCACCGCCGCGAGATGGGCGCGCTCGGCGTCGGTGGCCGCGGTCTCCCTTTCGGTGAGATCGACGCGAGCAGCCTCCAGACGTGCCCGGGCCTCCTCCAGCTCGGCCAGCAGCCGGGCCTCCTGCTCGGCCACCCGGTCGGCTTGGGCGTCCAGGTCGTCGGGATCCGGCCCGCTGCCGACGGCGGGTTCGGCGTCCAGATACTGGGCGCGCTCGTTGGCGATGCGCACTGTTGCGCTGACCCGCTCGGCCAGCGCCGAGAGCCGGAACCAGGTCTGCTGGGCGGCGTCGGTGCGTTCCGACAGCGACGCCACCGCCGTCTCGTGCGCGGCGAGCTGCGTGGAGGCGTGCGCGAGTCGGGCGGCGGCCTCGTCATGCTCGCGGCGCAGGGTGGTCTCGATATCGTCGGCGCCGGCGAACTCCGCTCGCCGGGTGACCAGATCGTCGGCGGCCAGCCGCAGCCGGGCGTCACGCAGGTCGGCCTGGATGGTCGCCGCACGACGGGCCACCTCGGCCTGCCGGCCCAGCGGCTTGAGCTGACGGCGCAGTTCGGTGGTCAGGTCGGTGAGCCGGGCGAGGTTGGCCGAGGTCGCGTCGAGTTTGCGCAGCGCCTTTTCCTTGCGCTTGCGGTGTTTGAGGACCCCGGCGGCCTCCTCGATGAACGCGCGACGGTCCTCCGGGCGGGATTCCAAGATCTGAGCGAGCCGGCCCTGCCCGACGATCACGTGCATCTCCCGGCCGATTCCGGAATCGGAGAGCAGCTCCTGGATGTCGAGCAACCGGCAACTCTTGCCGTTGATCTCGTACTCGCCGGCGCCGTCGCGGAACATGCGCCGGGTGATGGAGACCTCGGAGTACTCGATCGGTAGGGCGTTATCGGAATTGTCGATGGTCAGCGTCACCTCGGCGCGGCCCAGCGGGGCCCGGGAGGAGGTGCCCGCAAAGATGACGTCCTCCATCTTGCCGCCGAGCAGGGTCTTGGCGCCCTGATCGCCCATCACCCAGGTCAGCGCGTCGCCGACGTTGGACTTTCCGGAGCCGTTGGGACCGACCACGCAGGTGATGCCCGGCTCGAAACGCAGAGTCGTCGACGATGCGAAGGATTTGAAGCCCTTCAGCGTCAGACTCTTGAGGTACACGACCGATCAGCGTACCGGCGGGCCGGTCACCGGCCGCGTCAGCGCTCGCGGAACCCGGAGATGGGATCCCCTGCCTGCTCGAAACCGGCCACCACGGTGTCCACCGACCCGGGTGTGGTGCCGCCCCGCAACAGCTTCAGCAGTTGCTCGCAGGCGGGCCGCGGGCCCTGCGCGACCACCAGCACCCGGCCGTCGGGCTGATTGCCGGCGTATCCGGTCAGGCCCAGTTCCAGTGCCCGCGACCTTGTCCACCAGCGAAAGCCCACCCCCTGGACATGCCCGTGGACCCAGGCGGTGAGGCGGGTCTGGTCAGTCATCGCGGGATGCCGCGATCTCGAAACTCACCTCGGCGCCCGCTTTCAGGGTGCGGCCCACGGTGCACACCTGGTCGACGGCGCGGGTCACCACCAGCAGTAACCGTTCGCGCTCCGGCTCGGATAGCCCGGAGAGGTCGATCTCGAGTTTCTCGGCCAGCAGCGGGTAGCGCTCCTGGTCGCGGTCGGCGTCTCCGGAGACCCGGATCACGGCGGGGTAGTCGTCGCCGAGGCGGCGGCGCAACGGCTGGTCGCTGCTCAACCCCGCGCAGCCCCCCAGCGCGATCTTCATCAGCTCACCCGGGGTGAACACACCGTCGTCGGTCACCGAGCCGATCAGGACTTCGGCCCCCCGGCTGCTGCGCCCGGTATAGCGGCGGACACCGGTACGCTCCACCCACAGTTCGGTCATTCGCTTTTTCTACCGTGTCGCCGCTGCTGTACTAACGTCAGGTCCGACCACCCGACGGCTGCTGAGGAGCTGAGCATGGACTCAACGAAGGGGCGCGGCGACGTCCAGACGCTACGCACATTCGCGGTATTCGAGAAGTTCTCCGATGAGGACCTCGCGCGCCTGGTAGGGGCGTCGCACCACACCTCGACGTCAGCGCCGTGGCCGCTGATCCACGAGCAGACCCCCAGCGACGCCTGCTTCATCCTGCTCAGCGGCGAGGCCGGGGTGTACGTGGGCAACGAGCGGATCGCGCTCGTGGGCCCCGGTGAGGTGATCGGCGAGTCGGCGCTGCGTCGCGGACATCTGCGCAATGCCACGGTCACCACCACCGGGCCGGCCGACGTGTTGCGCATCGAGCGGGACGACCTGGCGCAATTGCTCGACGAGATTCCCGCGCTGCGGGGAATCATCGACGAGACCGTGGCGCGACACGTTCCCGAGCCCCCGGCGACCTAACCGCGACGAGGCCGCGGCTGGCACACCGGGCAGTAGTACGACGAGCGGTTCATGAACTTCTCCCGGCGCACCGGCACCCCACAGCGGCGACATTCGCGGTCCTGCCGGCCGTAGACGTTCAGCGACCGGTCGAAGTAGCCGGACTCACCGTTGACGTTGACATAGAGCGAGTCGAACGAGGTGCCGCCCTCCCGTAGCGCCTCGCGCATCACCTCGGCCGCGCTGTCGAGGACCCCCGCCAGCTGACGCCGGGTGAGTTTCTCGGCGATCCGCGCACCGTTGACGCCGGCCCGCCACAGCGACTCGTCGGCGTAGATGTTGCCGATACCCGACACCACGGTCTGATCGAGCAACTGGCGCTTGATCTCGGAGTGCTTGCGGCGCAGGACCGTGACCACGCCGTCGCGGTCGAAGCGCGGGTCCAGAGGGTCGCGGGCGATGTGCGCGACGGGGGCCGGAACCCGACTTCCGTCGACGCTGACGAGGTCGGCGAGCTGCCAGCCGCCGAAGGTCCGCTGGTCGACGAAGCTCAACGGGGTGCCGTCGTCGAGTACCGCCACGATCCGCAGGTGGCCGGCGTTGGGGATCGGGCCGAGCAACATCTGCCCGCTCATCCCGAGGTGCACCACCAGGGCCTCGTCGTCGCCGAGGGTGAGCCACAGGTATTTGCCGCGGCGATCGGTGCCGGTGATCCGGGCACCGCGCAGCCGGGCGGTCAGGTCGGCGCCACCGGGCTCGTGCCGGCGGACCGCCCGCGGGTGCAGGACCCGCACCTCGGTGATGCGCCGGCCCGCGACATGTTCCTGCAGGCCGCGCCGCACCACCTCGACCTCGGGGAGCTCAGGCATCCAGTTCAGCGGCGTCCAACGCCGTCCAGGCCTCGGCGGCGGCGCTGGTTTCGGCCGCCTTCTTCGATCGCCCGGTTCCGGTGCCGTAGACCTGACCTCCGATGTGGACCGTCGCCGAGAACTGACGGTCGTGGTCGGGGCCCTCCGAGCTGACCTCGTAGCGGGGCACCCCCAGCCCACGGGCCGCGGTCAGTTCCTGCAGGCTCGACTTCCACTCCAGTGCCGCGCCCAGCGTCGGGGCCGTCTCGAGAAGTTCCCCGAAGAGCCGCAGAATCACCTGCCGCGCACCGTCCATACCGTGCTGCAAATACACCGCGCCGATCAGCGACTCCACCGTGTCGGCCAGGATGCTGGACTTGGCGTGCCCGCCGGTATGGATCTCGCCGCGCCCCAGCAGCACGTATTCGCCGAGTCCCTCGTCGGTCATCGCGCGGGCCACACCGGCCAAAGCCTGACTGTTCACGATGCTGTTGCGCAGTTTGGCGAGATCGCCTTCGGAGTTCTCCGGGTGCCGGTGAAAGAGTTCCTCGACGATCACCAGACCCAGCACGGCGTCGCCGAGCAGTTCCAGGCGTTCGTTGGTGGGCAGTCCGCCGTTCTCGTAGGCGTAGCTGCGATGGGTCAGGGCCAGGGTCAGCACGTCCTCGGGCAGTTCGACGCCGAGCGCGTCGAGCAGGGCTCGGCGAGTCACGACGGCGACCCGCCCTCGGTGTCGGGCGGCAGCAGAGCCGACAGCTTCGCCCAGCGCGGGTCGATCTCCTCGTGGCGATGGTCGGCACCCGCGGTGGCCAGCGCCACACCGCAACGGGGGCACAACCCCGGGCAATCCGGGGCGCACAGCGGGGCGAAAGGCAGCGCCAGCCCCACCGCGTCGAGGATCGGCTGTTCGAGGTCGACCGTCTGGTCGACGACGTGGCCCACCTCGTCGTCGGCGGTGGTGGACTCGGTGAGGCTGTCGGGGTAGGCGTAGAGCTCGGTCAGGGCGATCTCGACGTCGCCGGTGACCGGGCCGAGACAACGGGAGCATTCGCCTCGGGTCGGTGCCTGCACGGTGCCGGAGACCAGAACCCCCTCGGACACCGACTCCAACCGCAGATCCAGATCCAGGTCGGTCCCCGGCTCGATGGCGATGAGATCCAAACCGATCCGCCCCGGGCTGGGCACCGTCTGCCGGATGGTCTGCATGGAACCGGGACGCCGGCCGAGCCGGGACACGTCGAGGATCAACGGCGAGCGCGCGTGATTCGGGTGCGTCGCCATGCCCGGGATTCTACGGCGAGCGGCGCGCGCCTAGTGCTGGACGTAGTCGTGGGTGCCGGCCGCGGTACGCAGCTGGTGGCGGCCCCGGCTCACCGAACGCAGGGTCCCGTTGAGGTACTCCTCGAACTGGGCGAGCTTGTTGTCGACGTAGATGTCGCATTCGCCGCGCAACCGGTCGGCCTCGGCGTGGGCGGCGTCGACGAGCCGGGTGGCTTCGGAGTTGGCGGACTGCACCACCTCGGTGGCCGACACCAGCCGCTGCTGTTCCTTGATGCCCTCCTGGACGGCGTTCTCGTAGGAGATGTTGCCGCTCTCCACCAGGCGGTCGGCCTCGGCCTTGGCCCGGCTGGTGGCAGCCTCGTAGTCGCGCTTGGCCGTCGCGGACAACCGCGCCGACTCCTCGCGGGCCTCGGTCAGCATCCGCTCGCTGTGCTGGCGTGCCTCGGCGACCATCCGGTCGGCCTGCGACTTCGCGTCGGCCAGCAGCCGGTCGGCCTCGCCGCGGGCGTGGCTGAGCACCGAATCGGCTTCGGCGTTGGCGCCGGACACCGCGTTCTCGGCATGGTCCTTGGCCTCGCGCAGCATGGAATCGCGGGCGTCGAGCACGTCCTGGGCGTCATCGAGCTCACCGGGGATCGCATCCTTGATGTCGTCGATCAACTCCAGGACATCCCCGCGGGGCACGACGCAGCCGGCCGTCATCGGAACACCGCGGGCTTCTTCGACGATGGCGCTCAACTCGTCGAGCGCTTCAAAAACTCGGTACACGGCGCACCCTCCAGGCTTCACGTTGGTAGTGACCAGTGTGCCTGGTGTTGCGTCTGTGACTGTGGTGGCGCTGCGGTGTGTCGCGGAAACGCCGCAGACGGCGTCGAGTGCGCTCCCAGGACGGCGACACGCCGAAGAATGCCTGCGTCGCCGCGCACTCGACGAGGGATGGGGATCAGCGGCCGGCGAGCTTGGCCTGCAGACGCCGATTCACCGACGCGGGTAGCAGGGCCGAGACGTCACCGCCGAGGCCGGCGACCTCCTTGGCCAGGGATGACGACACGAACGAGAACTGCGGGGTGGTGGCGACGAAGAAGGTGTCCACCCCCGCGATGTGTTTGTTCATCTGCGCCATCTGAAGCTCGTACTCGAAATCCGTGCCGGTGCGCAGCCCCTTGACGATCGCGGTGAACCCGCGGGCCTTGACGAAGTCGACGACCAGACCCGAGCCCGCTTCGGCCCGCAGGTTCGGCAGGTGCGCGCAGGCCTCCTCGATCATCGCGATCCGCTCGCCGGCGTCGAACATGCCCGCCTTCTTCGGGTTGACCAGGACGGCGACGATCACTTCGTCGAACTGCGCGGCGGCCCGCTCGAACACGTCGATATGCCCGAGGGTGACCGGGTCGAAGGATCCGGGGCAGACGGCGCCACTCATGGACGCTGACGCTAGCAGTCCCCTGCGGGCCCGACGGCGTCCAATTCCGCGGCTTCCAAGCGGGTGTCGCCGTAGCGGCGAACCGGCCACACCCGCCAGCCCACCGGCCAGCACAGCTCCGGGGCCGACGCCGGGCGCTCGACCACGACCACGCTGCCCGGCCGCACCCAACCGTTGCGGGACAGGCAGGCCAGCACATCCCCGACCTCGTCGGTTCCCAGCTCGTAGGGCGGGTCGGCGAAGACCACATCCATCGGTCGCGGCGCCGGGCAGGCCGCCACGGCCGCCACCGGTGCGCGCCGCACCGCCGCGCCGGGCAGGCCCACCGCGGCGATATTGGCCGAGATCACCTCCGCGGCGCGGCGGTCGCTGTCCACCAGCAGCACCGAGGCGGCGCCGCGGGAGAGGGCCTCCAGCCCGAGCGCCCCCGAGCCCGCGTAGAGGTCGAGAACGGCCATCCCGTCGAAGTCGAGCCGGTTCGCGAGCACGTTGAACAACGCCTCCCGCACCCGGTCGGTGGTGGGCCGGGCCTTAGGCGGCACCGCAAGGCGGCGACCACCGGCCGCGCCGGCCACGATCCGGGTCACGGGGTCAGATCAAGGTCGACCAGTAGTCCCAGAACCGGACCAGGATCAGCAGGGCCAGTCCGGTGAACCACAGGGTGACCAGCGGCCAGCGCCAGCTGTAGAGCGCATGGGCCACCGGGTTGGACGCCAGCGGCCGCAGCGCGATCGACGTCACCACCGCGAACAACGGCACGGTCACCGCCCAGACCACCATGCAGTACGGGCACAGCGCACCGATCACGAACAGCGTCTCGTAGGCCAGCCAGTGCACGAACACCACGCCGAGGCCGGTTCCGACCATCAGGCTCACCCAGTACCATCGCGGCAGTCCGACCCCGGCGACGGCCAGCACGCCGGTGACGATCACGACGGTGAACGCCACGATGCCCAGCAGCGGGTTGGGCGGGCCGAAGACCGATGCCTGCGGGGTGTTGATCACCGAACCACACGCCAGCACCGGGTTGATGCTGCAACTCGGCACATAGGTGGGGTTCTTGAGCATCTCGATCTTCTCGACCAGCAGCGTGGCCGACGAGACCAGACCGATCAACCCCGCGATGAGAATCCACCACGCGCTGGCACGCCGGACCGGAACCCCTTGCCCGCGGCCGGTTTCGGCCGGATCGGACACCGTCGGGGCCGGCGTGGTCAGGCTCATGGCGCAACTCCTTTTGCGATGCCGTGCCAATCCTCGGCGGGGCTTTGATAATGATCAAAGCACAGGCACGACTGCAATAGGCTTCTCGCAAAGGTTCACAGACCGGCAGCAGAGGCGGACAATAGCCCATTGCCCAGCCAGCCCGGAGACCCTGCCATGACCCTGCCCAGCACGCTGTTCAACCTCACCGGGCGCGGTCATACACCGGCCAGCCTGCGTAACGCCACCCTGTTGATCATCGACGCGCAAGAGGAAT
>SXGQ01175761.1_pt1 | contig 20431 bp, 21 predicted proteins | sample 3178371 | NCBI WGS metagenome assembly SXGQ01 (sample SAMN11356859, study PRJNA531348) | freshwater metagenome | isolation source: freshwater sample F1-20 | place: China: Fuxian Lake, Yuxi | collected 2017-12-25 | reverse complement strand
TAATGAAGAGATATTGTCTACATTCTCTTCTTCTTGTTGTTCTAATGAAGAGATATTGTCTACATTCTCTTCTTCTTGTTGTTCTAATGAAGAGATATTGTCTACATTCTCTTCTTCTTGTTGTTGTGGCGAGGAGATATCTACTTGTTGTTGTTGTTGTGGTACTTGTTGTTGTTTTTGTTGTGGCGAGAAGATGGTCTCTACTTCATGTTGTTGTTGTTCTTTAGATTTAGAATCGCCACCTTCTAATTCCATCGAACCATTTGTATGTTTGGACTGCAAAAAAAAAGATTTAACAAAATCAATTACATTTGTTTGGAATAATATGTCTAAATTACTTGTGGAATTATTATCTTCGTCTAAAAACCCACCAGTTTGCATACCATTCGTGTCGAATACAAACGATGGAAAAACAACTCGCGATTCTTCTTTATGAACAATATATTTAACAAAATGAGTGTCTTGCAAATAAAATGCACAAATATTAGTTTTTATACCAGTAGTCTTTTTGGTTGATGTTATGTTTTTATACAAATATTTGGTATCTGGATAACTAGTATTTGTATCTTCTGGCGTTTCTGCAACTGGCGTTTCGGCAACTGGCGTTTCTGCAACCGGCGTTTCTGCAACTAGCGTTTCTGCAACTAGCGTTTCTGCAACCGGCGTTTCTGCAACTGGCGTTTCTGCAACTAGCGTTTCTGCAACCGGCGTTTCTGCAACCGGCGTTTCTGCAACCGGCGTTTCTCTTGTACCCCCACTACGTTTTTTTTTTAAAAAATGTTTTATTAAATGGTTGTTCTTGTCGGCGAACATAATCTCTATATACATGATATAGAGAGATTATGAATTCACTTGAGAACGTAAAAAATCAAATCAACAACATGATTACAAATCCAACATCAATAACATATAGTTGTCTTGGAATATCAACAGTTCTTTTAGGATACTTTACACTTTTTAAAAATGACAACGACGATACATCTCGCAAAAAAGAGTCCGAACCTGATAAAGAACCCGAGCCCGAGCCCGAACTCGAACCCGAACCCGAACCTGAACCCGAGCCTGAGCCCGAGCCCAAACCCGAAGAACAAGTCGGCGGAAAATCGAGAAAAAAGAAATCAACTAGAAGACGTAAGCGTAAGAATAAAAACTCATCTCTTCGTAGGTAATTTTATAAATACTCTCTGAATAACCCACCCACCAATCAATACCCACATTGAGGTAATCATGTTGCCTCCAGTGTAGATGATCCATCTAAACGCTGAACAGTGTGGTGTAGGTGCAATAAAAGGTGATAAAAAAAATCCATATGTTGATGCCGAAGTACAAAAATATGTGTATAAATGGGGTGTAAAATAATGCAAACAGATCCATAAAAAATAAATACCTAGTGGGGTAGATAAATATCGAATCGTTTGTTGTAACATGACAGATGATTGGATAACACTATAAAAATATGTTTATATTGTTAAAATAATTAGTTTAGAGAATTTTATTAATCTCGTCTTTTTGCTCTTGTGTAAGAGTTTCAGGAAAAGCGACACAAAACTCCAGAACAAAATCACCTACCTTCCCGTCTTTTATCATTCCAAAATTTTTAATCACTTGTTTGGCGCCAGTATATATAACAACGTTTACGTTCAGAGAGATCTGATTTCCACTGATATGATCAAGTTTGAATTTGCACCCGCATAATGCATCTTTTAGTGTTATTGTTTTTTTGAAGTGCAGATCAATGCCATTTCGCGTAATTTCAGTGTCATTCGATACATGAATATTTAGTTTTATATCGCCACAAACCGATTGTATTTTATGACCTTTATTTTGTATAATAATCGCCTCTCCATTATCAACACCTTGAGGAATTGTGATGGTCATTGATTCTGTCTCTTTCATTTGTGTATTATCGTTTTGTATAATTCGGTCGATTTCAAATTGAAACAGCGTACCTTCATATGCTTGTTTAAGTGTAATGTGAATGTCTTTTTCAATTGGCTCCGGTTTTTGAACACGTCTTTGAAACACTATGTTTGGACCACCTTGACCGAATAACATTTCAATTATATCGGGAGCGCCGAAAGGGCCGCTTGAAAAATGTACGTTCGTTTGACCGAATGGTCCACCTTGACCGAATGGTCCACCTTGACCGAATGGAAAGCCCGTAGGAAAACCCGGAGGAAAGCCTGGAGGAAAGCCTTGGCCAAATGGCCCACCTACGTGACCGTTCAGTTCCATATCATATACTTGTCTCTGCTGTGGATCACTCAACACATCATTTGCCGAGTTGATTTCTTGCATTTTTCTATTTGCCTCTTCTTGATCTTCAGGTGACTTATTTTGCACCTTATCTGGATGATATTTCATCGACATTGCACGAAATGCTTGTTTGATTTCTTTTTCAGAGGCGTCTTTTGAAATACCGAGTGTCTCATAATGAGTTGGCATACTTGTATATATATATATATATATCAACATTTTTCATATACATTTATATATTTTTTTCGCAAATGGATAAAATGATGATCTTGACTCGTTTGATTGTATTTTTCGATACAGATTACGACAAAATATAAATAAAAACAAAAACAATGACAAGGACAACACACAAATTAGTGCGATATAGTCTATCTAATAGTCTTGATCGAATAAAAAAACGCCATCGAAAAAGAAATTTCGACAAACTGCAATTCAAATATAATAAAAAAACAGATTAAACCGATTTGCGTTTATGTAAACATGCAGCAAAATACTTTCATTTTAAAATATAGACCATATTTCATCAGCGATTTTTACTTGGAACCATCGCACACAACCGTATTAAAAACATTGCAAGAGTTGAATGACCTCAATGTCCTCATAGTTGGGAACCCATGTTCGGGTAAAACGTCTATCGTCAATGCAATTATCCGAGAGTATTACGGCATGAACGAAACCGCGGTATTTCCCGAGTACAATATAGCATTCATCAACAATTTGAAAGAACAAGGCATCCAATATTTCCGCACTGAAATGAAAACATTCTGCCAGTCCTCGTCAAATATTCCAAATAAAAAAAAAATAATTGTAGTCGATGATATTGACACCATCAATGAACAAAGCCAACAAGTGTTTCGCAACTACATTGACAAGTACTCAAAGAATATCATGTTCATTTCGGTTTGTACAAACATACAAAAGGTGAACGAGAGTTTGCAGTCAAGGTTGCATATTTTAAAAATGAACCAAGTTAATAGGTCCAACCTCGAATCCACCATGAACAAAATTGTTGAAAAAGAAAACTTACGGATTCAACCTGATGCAAAAGATTTTTTGCTTAACATCAGCAACAACTCGATTCGCGTATTGATCAACCATTTAGAAAAAATATTCATCCTCAATGAACCCGCTGACCTCGCACTTGTGCAAAAATTATGTTCGAACATTTCGTATGTGCAGTTCGAAAACTACTTGAGTAAACTGAAAGAAAGAGATCTGAAAAGCGCCATCGCGATCTTGTATGAAATCCACGATTACGGATATTCGGTCATTGATATTCTCGATTTTTTTTTCTCATTTATCAAATTTACACCGTCTCTTACCGAAGTTGAGAAATACCGCGTTCTGCCCTTTTTGTGCAAGTACATCACAATATTTCATAAAATGCACGAGGATGTGATTGAGTTGGCGTTTTTCACAAACAATTTGATGGGCGTTCTCTAAAGGAAACCGTAGGTTTCCTTTCAATCCTTCCCTTACAATCCTTCCCTTTCAATCCTTCCCTTACAATCCTTCCCTTTCAATCCTTCCCTTTTAATCCTTCCCTTTTAATCCCATACTTTCTCTGAATATCTTGCAAACAAAAAAAGGAAGGATTAAAATGCGGAAGCTTTGCTGAATACCTTGGTTTCCTTTATTAGTGGTACACGAAGAAATTGATAAAGTACTGTGAGCAATTGTATTTGACCTCGGACTCGATTTTGATGTTTCCATGTTTACAAATTTGTCGTACAATGTTAGTGAAAGATTGGTATGTAAACTCTCGATACAAATAAAATCGCTTCGACAAATGATAATATTCTGAAATAGTTTCAATAAATGGTTTGTGCTGATCAAGGAATATTAATTTTTTATAAGCGGTTAAATCGATGAAATAGTATTTGTCAGTTTTCAAACATATTTTTTTCAACATATCGAACAAAATATTGTTGGGAATTTCTATTTTGAAAATTTGATCAAGCATTATTTATAAAATAATTATATATTTTTAAATTCAAAAATATTTGATTTGTGACGGGTAACCGTGAATTATAGATCTCGATGCAACCGGTATAAAAAAGATAAAATGTGGGGGAAACTAAAGAATTCAGAATCAAAAGTAAAAGGGAAGGATTAAAATGAAAGGATCATAAGGAAAAAGGAACGATTAAAAAAGGAAAAGGGAAGGATCATAAGGACACAACGGCTCGGGCACGAGACGTGCCCTTGGAACCGTAGGTTTCCTTATCTTTAGAGCGTAGCGACGCTTTGAACTACCGTTGTCTCTGCATTCACGACCGACGACTTCAAATATTTGACAACCACTGCCGACGTTTTGAGCACTTCCTGTGACGAAAGATGTGCGAACCACTGGTACTTGGGTCTCGCTAACACCTCGTCCGCTGGAATGTATATTCCATAAGCATCTTGGTCAAGATCCAAATAATTCTCGCTCAACAAATCCTCGAGCAAGATTTGCTTCCCCTTGGTCGTCTTTGTTCCAATAAGTCTTCCATTCACCGCCGTAAACTTTCCCGCCACAACTTCTTTGTACAACCACTGCTGCATATTTCCCAAAAACTTCGGCTCGCTCGTAAAATGTCCTGCTACATCCACTTTGTTTTCCGCCAACATCCGTTTGATCTCAGGACACCCTTTCTTCGCACCCATCAACTTCATCGACGGCATGAAATTTAAATTGTCCTTCTTCGACGCCACATGGCTCGTCCGATTTATCTCCTCCGTTACAAAAGGCATCGCGCCTTCCGAATACAAAGGCATCAAGTTTTTCAAACAAATGAACGAATTCGGTACCACGATGCCTCCATAGATGTAGAGGAGCTGCAACATGCCAATTTCGCGATACAGCGACGTATGCGGCTCCGACAGCATAGACATGTTGACGTCCCATGTCGGTATGAGTTTACTAAATGTTTGGTCATCAATCAAACAAATATTGAAATCTTGGCCGCAATGGTCAATCACCGATTTGATTGTAAGATGAATGTATGGTTGATTCAAGTCCGTTGAGTTTCGGCTGTAAAAATCTTTCCACTTGCGCGCGTTTTTCTCATAAGTGCTATGAATCCAGATTTTCGGTCGGTTCATGCCATACAGCGGCGACTCATTCAACAAATATTTGCGGATCAGTTCGTTCTCTGCATCTGTGCTTGAGAGCCCTTGTTTAATACGGTCTCCGAAATAACTCGCCGCCCACACAACTCCTATTGCAACTAAATAATGATATGCATATTTTCGGTCAAACATTTTGTTTTGCTGTTTATACTATAATACATTTTTTTTTTATTTTAGTTGCAAAAACGCCGACCTTACCGCTTTTTGCTTCTCTTCATACTCCTTTTGCAACATATAATCCCGATGTTGCTTGTTCATTATCAAATGTTCCTTCTCTTTTTGTTGCCGCTCCAAGAGAGTCGCTGCCTCCATTTTCGATAAAGGTGCGTTACCACCGTCGTCGCGGTCTCGGATAAATTGTTCAACCGATTTGTACTGTGTGCGTTTGTTAAAATCGTTTTCGGACACGGAAAATACGGTCTGGTCTTTGTGTACCTTTCGCAAATCATCGAATTTGAGTTTACTGAACACGTCGCACGCCACATAGTCGTCACCGTCATCCTCTTCGAAATAACTTGTCCCACCACCACTTCGCATCTCTTGCACGCCCTTGTACACCATGAGTGCAGCCTGTTTTTGCTTGATTGCCTCCAGCTCGGATCCCATGTTTTTCGGATTCACTTGTCTCTTGCTAAAATCATCGATTACCGGCTGATCATTCTTAAACCAATCGAAACGAGATGTGTCGACTTTCTTCGCCATGTTTTGGTCATACAATTCATTGAATTTTGAGTTTGATACCTTTTTCGAAACGTCGATAGACTCAACACCCGAGTTGTTGCCAATCGATGACGACGACAACGTCTCGACATCGGGGGTATATGTTGTCGACTGCTTTCCCTTGTTTTTTTGTTTGTATATGTTCAATACGATTTCATATGCCTGTTTGTAAAAATGAAAGTAGTTTGCAGGTAAACGGGATTTGTCGGGATGTATCATGAGTACCTTCATCTTTGCTTTACGCATCTTGTCTTCCGTCAAATTGTAATCCAAGTCAAATAATCCGATTATTTCATCTAAAGCGTACGTGTTGATGTCAAGATTGTGGGTGGATGCCATCCTAGTAATAATATACACGCAGCCTTTTTTTGCGAGGTTTTAGACGATTTTAAGGGAACTCGTCGTTCCCTTATGATCCCATACTATGTCGAACAAATCACTTAATGGAACCAAATGTATTATTTAAAGGCAATCTACGAGTATGGGATCATAAGGAAACCAAATGTATTATTTAAATGCAATCTACGAGTATGGGATCATAAGGGAACGACGAGTTCCCTTAATTAATTTTATTTCTTTTCCTGTCGTATAATGCAATTTACCCCTTCTGTATCCAGACAACAAGTTGCCACCCCCAAGCAATCATGTTCGGTCGACGAACTTTCGCGCGACGACTTTGAAAAAATACTTATTCAAAACCCCGGAAAAGTTGTTCTGAAGTTCGGCGCCACTTGGTGCGGGCCTTGCCATCGTATCGAGGCCCATGTTCAACAATGGTTCGGCATAATGCCTTCCACTGTAAAATGTTTGATGATTGACATTGACGAGTCTTTCGAGTTATATGCTGCTTTCAAAACCAAGAGACAAATCACTGGCATCCCCGCCATCCTATGTTTCAACAAGGGCAATGTCAGCTATATTCCAGATTTATCCGTGACTGGCGCCGATTTCGAACAAGTGAATATATTTTTCAACCAAGTTAAGGGAACCAAGTAAAGGAAACCAAGGTTTCCTTTTGATCCTTCCTTTTTAATTATCGATTTCAATCCTTTTTATTCAAATGGAAGGATCATAAGGAATGAACGGCTTCGGAGCGCAGCGACGCACCTTATAGCGGGATCCGTAGGTTTTCTTAATAGGGAAGGATCATAAGGAATGAACGGCTTCGGAGCGCAGCGACGCACCTTATAGCGGGATCCGTAGGTTTTCTTAATAGGGAAGGATCATAAGGAAACCGTAGGTTTCCTTAATAGGGAAGGATCATAAGGAAACCGTAGGTTTCCTTAATTTTGCCAACCCTTCTCTCAAGTCGATCTTTGGGTTCCATCCAAGAATTGTTTGCGCTTTAGTAATGTCTGGACATCTTCGCGTCGGGTCGTCGCTCGGCAATTCGCAGTATACTATCTTCGACTTTGTCTCTGGAATCATCGAGACGATTATTTGCGCTAATTCATTCACTGTAATTTCACTCGGGTTTCCTATATTGATCGGTCCCGTGGTTGTGCTATTCATCAGTCTTACTAGTGCTTCAACCGTGTCGCTCACATAGCAAAAACTGCGCGTTTGAGACCCGTCTCCGAAAATTGTAATATCTTTGTCTTCTAAACACTGATTGATAAAATTACTCACGACTCGCCCATCATCTTTGTCCATATTTGGCCCATATGTGTTAAATATGCGCGCGATACACACTTGAATTCCATATTTTTTTTTATACTCCATCATGATCGTCTCTGCAATCCGCTTGCCTTCGTCGTAACAAGATCGAATACCTATCGGGTTCACATTTCCCCAATACTCTTCTGGTTGAGGAGATACAGCAGGATCGCCGTAAACCTCAGATGTTGATGTCAGCAAGACCTTTGCTCCCTTTTCTCTCGCGAATTCCAACACGTTGATCGTACCAGCAACACACGTGTTGATTGTAAACATCGGGTCTCGTTGATATGCTTTCGGCGAAGCCGGACAAGCCAAATTGAACACGTGACTTACCTTGTCGGCGATCCGGATAGGTTCTATAACATTGTGGTTCACATATTTGAAACGGTGGTTGCCAATCATGTCATGAATGTTGTTCATCGAACCCGAATAATTATTGTCCACACAAATGACGTTGTAATCGCCATCATTCAAGAGTTTTCGACACAAATGGTTTCCGATAAATCCCGTACCTCCAAACACAACGATCGATGACGATGCGTTTTTTTTGTAAAAGTCAAATTGGTTTTCTTCAAATACATGTTCCATTTGTTTATTTATACAAAAAAAAATAATTCTAAATCTGTTTTTTTTGTATTATATTATATTTTTTTAATACATTACATCATATTATGCTGTAAAACAATTTGTTTGACTCTATCATTTAATGTGGTTTTATCGTAATATTCGTATATATTGTTTGCCGTTAAATACAATCGGCGCTCCAACTTCGACGCCAACTGCTGAAGTTTCAATACTGTTACAGTGGTGTACCATTTCAGTATAAACAATCGTTTCAGATAATAGTACATTTTCCATCGAAGCATCAGGTGCTTGGACGATCCGGGGATTCTAAATATACAATCGTTTTTCTTGCCCAACATTTTTCTTATTCGGAGAGAACATTTGTTTTATGAATCCTTTGGCGCATTTTATCAACTACGTCGTCGATTCTTTTTTTCAGCGTCTCTTTATCATTATACTCAAATATATTGTGCGCGCTTATATACAAACTATGTTCAAGCTTTGCTGCGAGTGCACACTTATGTGTAACATGCTCTTTCAATTTACATGTTATGTATTTAACCATCTCTAATCGTTCATTCAAAAATTGATCGGAACCAGCTACATAATGTATAACTTCCGGGTCCGAATTTTTTAAAAATATCAGCAAATCAACTGCCGAGGTATCTGTAAACTCCATTTTTTTTTTTCTTAAATTATTTGATTTATGATTTTATAAGTATAAACTTTGATTTGTAGTCACATACTTTAAAATCAGTCCGTCGATCGCCGCCAATTTACTCATGAGTTCGATATTATTTATTTTTTCGCACATACCAATCATTTCTCGAGTCAGTGTCGAAATCTTCAAAACCGCTTTTGTAAAGTCACCAATCGATAATTCGTACTCTTGAATCAATATCTTACATTCGTCTTCGTTCTCACATTTGCACCACTTCAGAATCACGTCGACCAATCCATAGCAAAAGTTGTCCAAGCCGGTTTCGGTCACATATATTTTACGTGCTTCTTGCGCATCCAACAACGAGAAACGTATTTCATCAAAGCATTTGAGTTTATTACTCAACATCTCGTTCTCACACCAATCTTGGTTCACACGCGCATCCGTGAATATGCTGAAAAAAGCCGCCAACTCAGGAGGCGTAAACTCTTCAAAGTAATTCCACTTCGTGCAGATAAGCGCCATCAATACCGGGTTCGTCTCGGCAATCGACGACGCAATCATACCTCTATCTTGAGTCAATGTGTACGCACTCGGAGAAGCAGATTCTTTATCATCCCTTTCGATTATCTTGAACTCCTTCATAACGTCGAGCAAATTGGCCACTTCATTTTGAATACAATTGGCATTCCCATTAAGACTCGACTCTTTTTCTTTCATTTTATAAACCAAACTCGTGTATTCTCGATAATATGCAAAGTCCTTTTCCAAATCAGGGTTGGCCGTTTTCAACTCTTTGATCTGTGCATCAATCTCTTTTCTCTTTTTGTTGGCACAGAACTGGCTCTTTTCAATCAACTTGTCGTATAAATCCAAGACATCGCGCGGTGTTTTCAGGGATGCGAAGCCATTATGTTTTGCAGTCACTTTTTCCTCGATCTGTTCATACTCGTCCAATAACCCGCGCTGTATACTATCCAACTCACTCTTGTACATCGAATGATTCACAAACGTTTCGATTTCTTCCACCAAAACTTGCTTCGACGTTTTAAATACGTTTAAAACCACTGGATAATATATCTGGAACTTGCTCACCAATTTTTGCGGTTTCCCAGACAAAATCTCTTTATAAGTGATTATATCCGGCTGTTCGAAAAGGTTGCCGCAATGAATTACATGGCCTACTGTGTCGATACCTCGGCGCCCCGCGCGGCCCGCCATTTGCGTGTACTCGTGCGATAAAAGGTAGCGCGGCTGTTCTCCACCGTCGTGTTTTTTCAAACTGATGAAAATCGCGGTTTTGATCGGACAGTCGAGCCCGATCGCAAAACTCTCGGTTGCAAACAATATACGTATGTACTTTTTGGAAATCATGAATTCGACGATTTCGCGCAACACTGGAATCATTCCCGAATGATGGATCCCCACCCCTTTCTCAAGCAGTTTCACAAGGGCGCGATACTCAGGCAGTCCCGCATATTCTCTCCAATTCGGAAGACGACGAATAATCGCATCGCACTCCCGCTCGATCGTATATGGCACCTTCGAGTCGTCCTCCAATACGCGCACTGATACCTCTTCGGCACACTGTTCAACCAATTTACGGGAAAATACGAAGCAAATCGCAGGCAACATGTCATGATCCCGCAAATGCAACAACAGTTCGTTCAACACAGTTCTCCTTTGTTGGTGCACGTCGTGCTTCTCCATCAATCCAAATATCTTTTTCGTATCATTGTAGGTGTCCGTGCTAAACACACCCTCTGCCGACCGGATCGTCAAACAGCGATTCAGCGATTTGCGCACCAGTTGCTCAGTGTCTTTGTCTTTCATTTTTTTGAACAATCCTTCGGGCGAACTGATGTAGACATAATGGGTAAGTGGCACGATTCGAGTGTCGGTCGAACAAATCACCACTTGTTTTTCGGTGTGTTTTGACTCGATCCATTTCGCGAATTTTGCCGGATTGTCAAGCGTCGCCGATAACATGACCATCTGCACCTGGGGCGGCAGCATCAAAATGCATTGTTCCCACACATGGCCTCTATGCGCGTCGTTTATGTAATGAACTTCATCGTGCACTACACAACCCAACTCGTTTTCGATATCCATTTCAAAAGTGAGTGAGGACGCGGTCGATGACGACATTATAAACAATTTGTTCATAAGTACCTCCGTTGTCATGATCAATACATCTGCTTGTGTGTTTATCTTGATATCTCCTGTAAGCAGACCAAAACTTATTTCGGGATATTTTTTCGCAAATTCGTAAAACTTTTGGTTTGACAATGCTTTGATCGGGCTTGTGTAAATTACCTTTTTCCCTTGTTTCACAAAGTGCTGGATTGCAAACTCTCCTGGTATTGTTTTGCCGCTTCCGGTTGGAGCTGTAACTAAACAATGGTTACCATCCACAATGCTTCGTATAGCATCTTTTTGAAATGGACTCAGATCATATTTGAACAAGTTAAAGAAACCTTCATATTTTGCATTGTCCATTTTTTTTATTGATTTATGAAAGCGATGATTGCTCGCTGTGTTTGGATCGTCGTCTCGACTTTCGTCTCAATTTTTTACTTGAACTACTTTTCACACGACGTTTGGACGATTTTTTAAATTTGTTGTACAAGTAATAAGACAATCCGGCTACCCCAGCAACCCCAGCAAGTTCCTTTATACCGAAAGAACGCCTCGATTGTACCTGATCTTGTATACTTTTTAATAATTCTTCGGCTTCATCTAACTGTTTATTTTGTATTTTTTCGAGTAAGCTATTCATATTTTTCATTAAATGATCATTTGATTCGTCGAATTGTATTTTTTTAAATTCTTCTCGAATTTTACTTAGTCTTTCCAATCGAACTCTTTCGTTCTTTTCTGCAACTTTCCTTTCATTTTCCAATCGAACTCTTTCTTCCTCGTCTGCAGCGTTCTCTTTTGCAACTCTCCTTTCATTTTCCAATCGAACTCTTTCGTTCTTTTCTGCAACTATCCTTTCATTTTCCAATCGAACTCTTTCTTTCTCGTCTGCAACTTTCCTTTCATGTTCCATTTGAACTGTTTTTGCATTTTGACGGTTTACTTCATAAACGTCTCCATTTATAAATTTTAAAACTCCCGTACCTGTTGGATATTCTCCTGTATAAACGTCTCCATTTATAAATTTTAAAACTCCCGTACCTGTTGGATATTCTCCTTCATAAATGTCTCCATTTATAAATTTTAAAACTCCCGTACCTGTTGGATATTCTCCATCGTACTTGGCACAATCATGACATACAATTTCTTCTACTTTTTTTTCCTTTTTATGCTTCTCAATCATTTCATGTGTTAATTCTTTTAAGTTGCCTAAAGAATCAACCGCTTTACCATCTTCAAACTTACTGTACGTATATGTATTGTTTGTTTCAACACGTCCATACCCATGGTATTTTCCATCCTTAAACTCACCATAATATGATGTATTCTTGGATGGTGACCATAAAAATCCCACACCATTTGGTAAAAAGTCGTCATTCACTTGTCCATCATAGCCAAAATCATGTTGGTATGAGATTAGTTCTCCTTCATTATAAACTGGTACTTTGTCAATATAGCCATAGCCAACGCAAACTCCACTATTAAAATATCCAAAAAATGATCTTGAGCCATTAAATTTCATTAATCCTTTACCATGTGCTTTTCCATTTTTTACTGTACCACGATAAATGACACTTGCTATTTCACCACCTCTCTTTATCTTATATTTCATATATATATATAAATTATTTATTATATAGGCGTTATTACATACACGATCGTATATAATTAAAAAAATTCGTACGAAAAAATTTGGTTTTTTATACCGGTGAAGATTTATACCGGTGAAGATTTAAAATGGGACACCCCGTAGAGGTGTCATTTCAAATCGTTACCGATACCGCTCCATTAATGAATTAAAATGTCCCATTTTAATTCTTCAATGGTGTAAAACCGCACCCCAAAGGGGGTGCTTTGTTTCAAATCGTTACCGATAAGCCGTCAGGCTTCGCCTTTACCGCTCTATTGAAGATTTAAAACGATTCGGGAGGCGACTTTGTCGCCGACCACAGTCCGTTTTAAATCTTCAATGGTGTAAATTGTATTCGAGATTTATATTTACTTTGTCTTGTCAACAATCATAAAAATATTTTACTCCAAAATATGGAAAACATAATCTACGAAATTAAAACGCACGACGGCGAACTCAAAAAGTTTGATAAACGAACATTAAAAGATTTGATCGATGATTTATTAAGTGATATCGCTGTTATTAAAAAAACATACAAATTCAATAAAAAAACAATTTATATGACACTGTTTTCTGTGGAACATAATTTCACAGCACAAGAATATATCGAACACTACAAATCATTGTCATCCGAAACCTACGGAAAAGATTTCATGAGCCAGTTCGACGAAACCGTTATCGAAAAACTCAACTACTAAAACGAGGTTCGTTCAGTGTGTTCGACAAGTCATACAACCTTTTAGAACATTCTTTCCGCACCTCTGCTTGTCGTCTTTGATAAAAGGGCACACGTACTTGAATTGTCCATTTCCCAAGTGTTTTTTGTTTGCTCTCCAGCACTCGCTCGCATCGTCGAAATCGATCATTGGTTCGGATGGCACAAAAAAGTTTTGTACATGTGCATTGGGTTTTTCTTCCACAACAGCCAGTGCTTCGTTTCTGGCTTGGAATCTTGTTCTCATTTTTTCAAATACCACCACTGGTTTCGTCACCCGTTTTGCAACTGGTTTTGTCACTATCTTTTCATTTCTCGTATGGCTTCTCGTCTTCATCTGTTTTATTTTTATGACAATTTCACAAAATAATACCAAGTCTAAAACATTTTTTTACATTTTCTTGTTAAGTGGCTTTGGCAAACACAGATTTTTATATAGCGAAAATTATATAAAAAATAATTTATTATATTACCTTAATGAATAACGAAGAACTTATAAACGAAAATCTATTGTTGAAAGAAGAATTAGAAAAAACAAAAAATGAATTACTTGAAACCAAAGAACATCTCAAAAAATATACAGCACCATCTTGTAAGAAACTATACTATGAAATTAATAAAGAAGAAATTAAAAAGAAACATAAGGAATACCAGCCTACGGAAGAACAAAAAAAGAAATGGGCAAGAACTGCTTATTTGAAAAAAAAAGAGAAAGCTGAAAAAGAAAAATCCATAGTGGAAAATATTTAGGCATTTATATATTTTCATTGAAACTATATAAAAATAAAATATTTAGTAAATATATAGAATGTTTCAGGAATATTGTGTTGAAATCAAATCTAAACTTAAATATCCTTCATGTATTGTACCAGATTGTAAGACAGGCGCTGTTGGCAAAACTGATAAATGTATAGCACATGGTGGTGGAAAACGGTGTAACGAACCAGATTGTAACTCATGGGCTCGGGGTAAAACTAATAAATGTGTAGCACACGGCGGTGGGAAACGATGTAATGAACCAAACTGTAACGTAAGTGCCCAAGGCTCAACTGATAAATGTATTGCACATGGCGGTGGGAAACTATGTAATGAACCAAATTGTAACTCATGTGCTCGGGGCAAAACTGATAAATGCAAAAGACACGGCGGTGGGAAAAGATGTAACGAACCAGATTGTAAAACAAGCGCCGTCGGCAAAACTGATAAATGTGTAACACACGGCGGTGGAAAACGATGTAATCAACCAAATTGTAAAACAAGCGCCGCCGACGGATTAACTAATAAATGTGTAAAACACGGCGGCGGAAAACGATGCAATGAACCAGATTGTAAAGTAAGTGCTGCCGGCAAAACAGATAAATGTAAAAGTCATGGCGGTGGGAAACGATGTGTCGAACCAGATTGTAAAGTTAGTGCCGTCGGTAAAACTGATAAATGTGTAGCACATGGCGGCGGAAAACGATGTAATGAACCAAATTGTAAATCTTGTGCCGTCGGTAAAACTGATAAATGTGTAGCACACGGCGGCGGGTATCGATGTCCAAATTGTATTGATTGGCTGGATAGTCGTCGTGGGTCATCGTTTTACGACGGATACTGTGCTACATGTTTCAAACAAATATTTCCAGATGATGAACGTAGTAAAAAGATATATACTCATACAAAAGAAATAATGGTACGAAACACAATTAACGAACATTTTGAAGGATTTGTCCATGACAGACCGCTTTACACCGGCAGTTGTGATTGTACTCATCGCCGTCGTATAGACCATCGTAAACTATTTGGTAATACTATATTGGCGATTGAAACTGATGAATTTGGTCATCGTGGATATGATAAGCATGATGAAGAAATACGTTACGATGATTTGTATATGATACATAGCGGAAAGTGGATATTTATCCGTTTTAATCCAGACACAAATATTAGCAAAACTGATATTGAAGATAAATTAAATAAACTTATTGAAACTATACGCGATTGTATTTTCAGAATTGAAAAAGAAGAAAACACAGAGCTATTAGAAATAGTGAAATTATATTGTTAACAACCGGTGTTTCAAATATGATACATTTGCATATATAAAACTATATTAAATCAAGAAAGGTTTAAGGGGGAACTTTCGGTTATCCTTATTATGATTTTATTTTTTGTTGTTTGGTTCCTTTTAATTTTAATCATATTCCGATTTTTCTATATTCGAATCAAATACCCTTTTTGGTCATATATGTCTGTATATCACACATACGATTACCACCACTTGCTTTGGGGCGGCAACCGGAAAATCCAAATGTTCCCCTGCAAAAACAAATATACGAACCCCATCCAAGTCAAGACCGTCAACTTTTATGACCTCAACGACCAGTATACGAAATATTTTGTCGAACTTCTGCAGTGTTTCTACATTCCGGACGACTCCATTTTGTACACCCTCATCGAAAAAGACATGAAATCGTTGTTTAGTGGACATTTCGCACCCTCCTATATATCTTTTTACAATGAAAAAAACTTGGTCCCTACATCGACCCGCGCCGAAAAATCGCACAAACTGGTCGACTCATTGTCTACAAGTATCGAGATAGGTCTGTTTCCAGAGCCCAAAGGTTGCATCGGATCCTTTCCGGTTCGCGTGTTTTCTAAAAACGAGTCGATGTCTGCCAACTATTTCACTTTCATATCAACCGACCGCATTTACGCGGAAAAACATATTAGTCGCGACTTGATCTCAACTCACGACTTCAACTGTCGCAAACAAAATCCATACATTCACGCGGGTATATTGAAAAAGGACGTTGGCACATGTGAAGGTGTAGTACCTCTCGTGGAATTCACAACTTTTGTCGTTCAGCTTCGCAAGCAACCGAAACGACGCTCTGCACGCAACATTGTCCAAGTGTATCGCCAGAACTGGGACGTCATGTTCGACACCATGTACGCCGTGTTTGAACCAAATTCACTTTTCGATTTAGTGGTATCGATCGATGTAGGCGCGATTAAAGCCCGGATCGACGGAGGTCTGTGGTTCGTGTATGCGTTTTGCGACAAGGGCAATGTTCTCGCAATGTATTTTATTGAAAATGCACACATGTTGTACGAAAAAACGTCAGCCAAAACGCTGAGACTGGTTGCGTCAATTAATAATGGACTTACCGACGAGCTCTTTCAGCAAGGGTTCGCCGAGTGTCTTCGGAAATTAATTAAACAAAATTTGGATTATAAAATATTGTTGGTCGATAATGTCGGACACAATGCGCAAATTATGAAAAATAAGGGTGAAATTATTGCAGAGACTACTGGGGCTTATTATTTTATTAATTGGTTGTTTTTTAATAGGGTGGAGAGAGAACGCGCGTTTATTCTCACATGATTATTGCCGTGTCATTGTCCAAATCATAAATCATCAATACAGGCAGCGCTTTATACATACCGTCTTTTCCGGAGACTTCGTTGTACATTCCACCTTTCAATTGCAATGTTACGTATATCAATGAATCGTCGATGATTCCGTATGTTTCAAGAGTCTTGTCGTCTTCTAAACGCTTGCCGTTGAAAATCAAGTTTTGACTTTGTGCATTGATTCCATACGCGTCATCGATCTGTCCTTTTAGTTGTTCTACTGTTGTGGTCGCAGTAGTGGATATCGGTGGATACGGCCGTGTTGAAAGTGTTTGTATTCTTACGTGAATCGGGTTTTGGTCAAGAGTTTCTTTGACTGGTGCTCGATAATAAACCATCTGAATTTGTTCTAAATTGTCAAGCAACTCTTCCTGCGTTTTTGTTGGATTCTCCTTTTCGAACCTCTCGTACAACATCTTGTTATTTACACGATACGAGAATTTTTTGACGGTGTTACATCTATAACCAATATTATTAGTAATAGCATTGGTTATGTCATTGATCGTTTTTGTTCCCGATGTGTACCGAAACAACATTGAATTGTTGTCAAATGTATTTACCTGGATAGTTTTCATCATTTTTTATTTTTATGATGTAGGTAACAAAAACTATAGTGGATTACGGTTTTTTTTAGATCCCTTAATAAAAAAAAGGGGGTATGAGAGAAAGTCGTGGACACACACCCAATAAATAAAAATTACCTTCATTGATTTGCTCAACGACCATGCCCGGCGCAGGCACAGTAAGCACATCAAAAAATTGAATACTTTTGTATTCCATTTGTTACAGTCATAAAACAACCATTTACTTCGACGAAAAAAAATGAACATCATCGAATATTACACCGAATCTCTCCCCCAACATATTCTAGACTCCGAACACTACAAGGATTGGCGCGATTTGTGTCCAGAAAATACCATTTACTATATGGACAACGACATCTTCGCCCACAGTTTGTCCGTCAGTTCCAATGACGATTTCTACCAAATCATCAAATGCGACGCCAACTTCCTGTTTTCCTCCGAAACCCGCATCCAACTTCTCGGCACATTTGACAATTATTGGCGCAACGACCCCAATTCCGCCCAGCTCGTTTTGCCCAAAAAAGGCGCCTCTTATTTCGGCGACCAAGTTATCGAGTTATTCACCACCAAGGGGGGCACGTTTATGATTATGATGTCCGCCACAAAAAACGGGTATCGCGAATTATTCGAATACATTTACGCTCGCGACGGACGCGCTGTATTCCATCCTGATCATCCCTTCTGCGTCTTTCCTCTCATGTATTATGCCATTTGTACAAAAAACAACGACATATTACGGCGCGGTATTGAACTCGACGCCCCCTTCAAGTTCAGTCTCATCGAACCCGCCATTGACAAGAATAACATAGAGGCTCTTCAAATCGTCATTCAAGAATGTAAACGCCGCGCGATTCCCGTCAAAATATCCTCTATTGGGTATGCCGCGAAAAACGCTTCTCGCGAAATATTTGCCATGATATTGGACGCTTTTGTCGTCGGCGATATCAACGACTTCTTTGCGGTCAATTCCATTTTGTACGATACTCTCACCAGTCCCCACAATCTTGAAGAGTTGATTGTCAATCGCGGGTTCATTATTCGCGCCACCCCCAATAACATCTTTGAATATTGTATTGAAAAATCCCTCTCCATAGAGGTTGTCCGAATTCTCGAATCTCAACTCGGTGTTTCTCTTACCCAGTATCGTGCCTCTATTCCTCGTGAAGACAAATGGAAAAACTATGTTTCCGACAATATTGTAAAAGCCGACAACTATGAGTTGTACATGTATATGCGTTCTTGTGGATTCTTGGTTTGCGACCACTCCCCTATCAATGCCATCGATTATGGGTGTTTGCGCATTACACCCGGGCTCCTCAAGCATCATTATAACCAAGACAAATCTATTTTAGGGGTGATGCGCAAACACGAATGAATAATTGTAGAAGGGGTTTTTAAGTTTTTCAGGTCCCTACATAAAAAATGGTTATGAGAGAAAGTCGTGAACTTTTTGACTTTGGACATTTTTATTTTTGTCCAAAAATGATTTCCTCGAGATTATCTTTTTCATGAGACTGAAAAAAATTCAAGTTTTTTATTAGAATTGTTTCAAAGCATTTTCAGTGCGATAGTTTCAAATGTTTTTTTGTGAATTTTTTATTTTTTTTTTTAATTTGGGTTTTTCTGAAAACTTGGATTGGACATTTTTTTGAAGTTTGTGCAAAAAATGTGCAAAAATGGGGAATTTGTTTGAAAAATATTTCTACAATTATGTAGGTACATTTTTATGTAAAAATCGGGCAAATATTACGATAAGAAATGCACAAACGAATTGTGCAAAATTAAGCAAAATTAAGCAGTTTTTGTTTATAAATAGTCTCTATAAAAATGTAGGTAACTTTTTAAAGAAAACAATGGTAAATAAAAAATACAAAAATGCACAGTCTTGTGTTTTCGGATACCATGTAGGAAACCGCCGAAAACAAAATCATACGGGGTTTTATAGAGGGGGTTTTAAGATTTTTTAGGTACCTACATAAAAAGGGTTATGAGTGAAAGTGCTGGACATTTTGATTTTGGACATTTTTATTTTTGTCCAAAAATGATTTCTGCGAGATTATCTTTTTCACGTGACTGAAAAAAAACCTTTAAAATTTACAAATTGTACTCAAAGCAGTTTCAGCGTGGTTTTTGTTCAGTGGATTTTGTGATTTTTTCATTTATTCATGAAAAACGGACTTTTGGAAAAAATCGGATTTGGACATTTTTTAAGTTTGGGAGTATTTTGTATCAAGAGATTTGTAAATTTCGTTTAAAAAATACCCTACAATGTTGTAAAGGAAAATCTTCAAAAAATGCAAACCAAAATACTCCGAAATCTTGGAGTACTTTTCATGATTTTTCTACAAAAAATTGCAAATAAAACACCCTACAAAAATATAGAGACCTTTTTATAAAAACCGGCTTACAAAAAAATGTCAAAAATACTCCAAGACTTTTTTTCGGATACCATGTAGGAACCGCTGAACACAAAATCATACGGGGTTTTATAGAGGGGGGGGTTTAAGATTTTTTAGGTCTCTACATAAAAAGGTGTTTGTGGGAAAGTCGTGAACATTTTGATTTTGGACATTTTTATTTTTGTCCAAAAATGATTTCCTCGAGATTATCTTTTTCATGTGACTGAAAAAAATTCAAGTTTTTTATTAGAATTGTTTCAAAGCATTTATAGTGCGGAAATTGAAAACATTTTTTTGCGAATTTTTTATTTTTTTTTTAAATTTGGTTTTTTTGAAAACTTGGATTGGACATTTTTTTGAAGTTTGTGCAAAAAATGTTGAAAAATGAAGGAATTTTGTTTGAAAATATTTCTACAATTATGTAGGTATATTTTTACGTAAAATAGGGCAAATATTACGATACAAAATGCACAAACGAATTGTGCAAAATTTCGCAAAAATGAGCAGTTTTTGTTTATAAATAGTCTCTATAAAAATGTAGGTAACTTTTTAAAGAAAAACATGGCAAATAAAAAATACAAAAATGCACAG
>SXGQ01720489.1_pt1 | contig 20433 bp, 14 predicted proteins | sample 3178371 | NCBI WGS metagenome assembly SXGQ01 (sample SAMN11356859, study PRJNA531348) | freshwater metagenome | isolation source: freshwater sample F1-20 | place: China: Fuxian Lake, Yuxi | collected 2017-12-25 | reverse complement strand
CACACGCTTTACAAGCGTGCTCCTTAAACCACTCGGACACCCCTCTGAATGGGATGGCAAAGCTAAGAATTTATTTTGAAGAATCGAAAAAGGAATCAATGTCCTTTTTAAATTGAATCAAACTTGGTTTGTGTATATAATACATATGTCCTGATTCATAAAACTTTATGTCTACGCGCGCTCTTTGTTCAGGGCGCAAAAACATATGTTCCACATCATATAAAGCCGTAAAATAAGGGGTAGCAAAATCATAATAACCACAGCCTAAATACACTTTCAAATTAGGGTTTTTGGCCATTGCATCACGCAAGCTCTCCGCCACATTTAAATACTTATTTTGCACATTCTTGTAAGACCATGGATACACATTGCCAAATACATTATATCCCTTCTCTTCTTTAAACTTCAATTCTTTGGACAAATAATCATTAATTGTCGCTGTAAACGGACCGTCAATGTTGGCAAATGATGGATCAAAATCGACATATTCACCAGCATCATCTAAGTCGCGACCCGTAAATCGGGCGTCTAATCGGCCTACCGACAAGCCATCCCCGCGGCGTAGAGCTTTATAAAATCTGTTCTCATCCACACGCAAATTCGCCTGTAAACAAAGTTCTTTACTAAGACCGGTCCAATAGGCCATTTTCTCAGCGATGGCATCTTTTTCTTTGGCAGACATCCAACCGCCTTTAATTAATGCTGAAGCATATTCCCCAATCGCCCAAGCCTCCGATTCTTTCAAGACATCTGCGATGGGACGGGCCAATAAAGCAGGGGCCAATTTCTTATGGTACCAAGCGGCAGCTGTATAAGAAGGAATGTATAAAGCACGGGGCAAATCGTTTCCAATGTCATAATTATTCGTTCCAAAATTCAATACCGCCGAAATTAAAATGACACCATTGATATAAATCCGATGTGTATCCTGTAAATATTTAGACAATCCTGCCGCACGTGTCGTACCATAGGACTCTCCTGCGAGGAATTTTGGAGAAGCCCAACGATCATACCGGCTTAAAAAGTTTCTAACGAATGCCCCTACAGAGGTAATATCCTCCACATAGCCATGGTAATTACTCTCCTTTTCGCCATTGACCGCTCTTGAAAAACCCGTAGACACGGGATCAATAAAGACCAAATCCGTTTTGTCTAGCCATGAAAATTCATTTGAAATATACGTATAAGGTGCAGCAGTCGCTGAACCATCATCTTTCAAAAGTACCCTTTTAGGACCCACACCTCCCATGTGCAACCACAACGACGCTGATCCTGGACCTCCATTAAATGTAAATGTTACCGGCCTCTTTCCCGCATCCTCCCCTTCTTTTTGATAATAAGTAAAAAATATTTTGGACAAAACTTTTCCCGTATCCGCCTTCATATGCATGTATCCAGTAAATGCAGTATACTGAATCGTCTTCCCTCCGATTAAAATCGAATGTGTTGTTTTTACCACCTGGACCCCCTGTGGTTCAGGATCGCTTGGGACAATGGAAGCTGTCTTTTGCGAAACACCATTAAAGGAAATGGCAACCATTATAATCAACAATAATTTTTTCATCCTAAATTAATTTTAAAACGAATATAAAAATTGTTTGCCAATAAAAGGTAATTTCGTAGATTTGCACCTACTCTATCTATTATATAGACTTTAACAACACCACAAGATAATAAAATGCAAAGCTTCCGCACTGAGATAGAAAATCCAATCGTTGAAAAAGACATTTTAGATTTAGCAAAAAAAATTGCTCAATTTAAGGCTGGCGAAATTCATGAGGAAAAATTCAGAAGCCTACGGTTGGCAAGAGGGGTTTATGGGCAGCGCCAACAAGGTGTTCAGATGATCCGGATAAAACTTCCTTATGGCAAAATTCAGTTTCACCAATGGAAACGAATTGCCGACATTTCCGATGAATACTCAACTGGAAATTTGCATTTAACCACTCGCCAAGACATACAGATTCACTTTGTCTCCTTAGACCGAACTCCGGAACTTTGGGCAAAATTAGAACAAGACGATATTACTTTACGTGAAGCCTGCGGAAACACCGTTCGTAACATTACGGCCTCACCCACTTCTGGCATAGATCCAAAAGAACTTTTTGACGTCAGCCCACATGCTGATACAGCGTTTCGCTATTTCTTGCGCAATCCTATTTGCCAAGAAATGGGACGCAAAGTAAAAATATCATTCTCAAATACCGATGAGGACACTTCTTTGGCCTACTTACACGACATGGGTTTTATCCCTAAAATCGTCAACGGGCTTAAAGGGTTTAAAGTGGTCGTTGGTGGCGGACTTGGAGCCCAACCCATGCTCGCGTATACGTCGCATGAGTTTTTAGCTGAGGACCAAGTGATTCCTTTTATTGAATCCGTACTTCGTGTTTTTGACCGTCATGGAGAACGTAATTCACGTCACAAAGCACGTATGAAATTCTTGATTCAAAAAATTGGGTTTGAAGAATTCATGAACTTAGTGAAAGCGGAAACTAAAGCATTAAAAAATCATAGCTTTCCGATTTCAGATGCGGCAGCATGGGAAGTAAGCGAACCGACCCAACTATCAGATGTTGCTATTCCTTCGTCAGAGGTTTATAACACATGGTTGGCCACAAATACCTTCGAACAAAAACAAAAAGGGTTTCATGGCGTTTACGTGCGTATTTTGAATGGAAATATTTCAAGTGACACATCTAGATCGTTAATCAATGCGCTCCAAGGGTATATAGGGGATGATGTTCGGATTACGATCAACCAAGGGTTGTTGTTAAAATTTGTGCCAACGGCCAATCTACCCTACGTATTCCAAACGTTGGCCGCGCACGAATTAGCAGCGCCAGGAGCAAATTCCATTGCCAATATTACAGCATGTCCAGGAACAGATACCTGTAATTTGGCTATTTCGGATTCGACTAATATTACATCCAAATTGGAACAAGTAATCAATGATGAATTCCCTTCTTTGATTCATGACAGCCAAATGAAAATTAAAATTTCGGGTTGCATGAATGCATGCGGTCAACACAGCATGGCTTCGATCGGTTTTCATGGTTCATCCTTAAAGGCTCCTGATAAACGGGTTTTACCTGCTTTACAAGTCCTTTTAGGAGGAGCAACATTAGGAAATGGTGAGGGGCGTATCGCAGACAAAGTGATCAAAGTGCCATCGAAAAGAGGACCTGAAGTGCTTAGAATTGTTCTAAATAATTACGAAGAAAATGCACAGGATGGGGAATATTTCCATGAATATTATGACCGTTTAGGCGAAAATCATTTTTATACATTGATTAAACCATTGGCCGATTTATCCAATTTGGTTCAAGACGACTTTATCGATTGGGGTGCCTCAGAAAACTTTATTACGGAAATTGGCGTAGGAGAATGTGCCGGTGTCATGATCGATTTGGTGGCAACTCTACTTTTTGAATCGCAAGAAAAATACGAATGGACTGTTGCGGCTTTAGAAGATAAACGCTGGGCCGATGCGATTTACCATGGGTATTCCGTATTTATTTCAGCCGCCAAAGCATTGTTGTTGGATAAAAGTGTAACGGTTTCAAATCAAACTGCTGTCATCAATAAATTTGATGAAAATTTCGTTTCAACGGGTGAATTTGCCATAGATGCGGAAACTTTTTCAGTTTTGGTTTTACAAATAAACCAACAAGAACCAACAGAAGCATTTGCGAATCAATATGTAGCACAAGCAGAAAGATTTTTATCGGCTGCCACATCATACCGCCAAAATAAAGCATGAAAAATTTAACTCAATTCAGAAAATTAGAGCCACAGCCCCGACTAAGTGTCGTGGGAGCAGGACCTGGTGATCCGGAATTGATTACATTGAAGGCTATAAAAGCCATAGCCTCCGCGCAAGCTGTCTTATATGATGCATTAATCGATATTTCATTATTGGAACATTGCTCGGCCCATTGTGAGAAAATTTTTGTTGGGAAAAAACCGGGAGAGAGTCATTCTCAGTCTGCTATCAATGCATTGATTGTTGAAAAAGCCTATGCACTTGGTCATGTAGTCCGATTAAAAGGAGGTGATCCATTTGTTTTTGGCCGTGGCCAAGAAGAAATCGAATATGCAAAAGCTTTTGGCTTATTGACAAATTACATCCCAGGCATTAGTTCATCTTACGCAGCAGCTGGAAGTGCTGATATTCCCTTGACCGTTCGTGGGGTCAATGAAAGTTTTTGGGTCATGACAGGAACAAAAACGGACGGATCCTTGACTGAAGACTTGAAATTGGGACTTCAATCGACGGCCACTTTAGTCATCCTGATGGGCATGAATAAATTAGGTGAAATAGCACAATTATGCCAAACCTATGGTAAGGGAGATATTTCAGCAGCCATCATTCAAAATGGCACCATGGCAACTCAGCGAATCGGGATTTCAACCGCAGCTGACCTTGAAAACATGGCGAAAAAAGAAGAACTTTGCAGTCCAGCCATCATCGTGATAGGCGAAGTAGTTAGCCATGCCAAACCAGCATTGTGGAAAAAAATCTTAAAACAAGCCTTATCATAAAAATAGTATAGCCGTGATAATCGCGTATAATAAACTGTAGCGACGCGATACCTCGCGTCTAAAAACACAAAACACCATGTCACAAAGATTAAACATATCCTCAGGTTCCCCATTCGAAGACACTTTTGGCTATTGCCGCGCAGTTAAAACAGGGAATCTTCTTGAAATTTCTGGCACCGTAGCTATCATCGATGGAGAAAAAGTAAGCGCAGATGATTTATATGCACAAACCTTTAACATCATTGAGCGAATCGGTGTGGTTCTGGAAGAAGCAGGTTCATCGTTTAAAGACGTGGTAAGAACGCGTATTTTCACAACCGACATTTCTCAAAATTTAGAAATTGCAAGGGCACACGCGCATTTTTTTAAGGACATAAAACCCACTACGGGCATTTATGAAATTTCGGCTTTAATTGCACCTCAATATAAAGTGGAAATCGAGTTCACTGCTTGGGTTGGGTAATTATTTCTTCGGCTCATGGTAAGCTAAAGAATCTTACAAAAATTACAGTTGGTCTGCTTCTTTTCTCAAAAGCGCTAAGTTAATAGGAACAACTCCTAAAGATTCACAAACCAAACCTCCTCCTAAGTTGGCCAAAGCGGCAATTTGTTCCGTAGAACCACCCAAGGCTAGGACACAAGCGGCAATGGAAATGACCGTATCTCCAGCACCCGAAACGTCTGAAATTTGTCGAATGTGTGCCGGTATTAATTTTTGGTCGTTTTCGAAATCAATATAAACTCCTCGTTCTGATAAAGTCACAAATACACCAATAAATTCCTGTGAAACTTTGAACTTCCGAACCGTATCGGCTAAATGATCCGCATCAAAATCCGTTGGCATTAAACCTAAGCCGTCTCTTAATTCGTGTAAATTAGGTTTGAATAAAGTGGCTCCTTTGTAGGCAAAGAAATTCTTCCGTTTGGGATCGACCACGGTAGGAATATTATTTTCTTTGGCCATCGAAATGACGGATTGAATCAACTCTGCACTTAAAACTCCTTTGTCATAATCTTCAAAAATAATGACGTCCACGTCAGAAATTGAATCTTTTATATGGGCCAATAAGGCTTGTTGGCTCGACGAGGAAATCGAACTTTCCGTCTCTGAATCCACCCGAACGACTTGTTGGGAACCAGCAATAATCCTTTCCTTCACCGTAGTCATTCGACCTGGTTCTACAATCAAACCTTCCGTCGACAAATTTGAATCAAGAATTATTTTTTGCAATTCCCTTCCTGGTGCATCATCGCCAATCACAGAACAAATCACGGCGGTAGCCCCTAAACTGGCAATATTTAAAACTACGTTTCCAGCTCCACCCAAACGAGATTCCCGGCGAATAACATTCACTACGGGAACAGGCGCTTCAGGAGAAATCCTGCTAACCCTTCCCCAGGTATATGAATCGATCATTAAATCGCCTATAATTAAGACTTTTAATCGACTAAATCCATTAATTAATTCTGAAACCGATTGCATATTTTACCCTCCTATTGAAGTCATAGACTCGTTAATAACTCCTTTTCTATTATTTTCTGCTTCAAAACCATCTTTTGGCCGCTCACCAAAAATTTTTATCATGGTATTCTTCAAATCTTCATCCGAAACTCCTAAACGCAGATAATCCTTTAAATCAAAAACACCATCATCATATAAACACGTTTTAACTTGGCCTAAAGAGGTCACTCGAATTCGGTTACATGAACCACAGAAGGTCCTACTAAATGCAGCTATAATTCCCACATCCCCCATAAAACCAGGAACATGATAATTTTTTGACGTTTCACCGTAGGCCATCGGCACTTCTTCGATGTGAGGAAATTTAGATTTTATATGGGAAAGTATCCTTCGGTAATCCCAAAATAATTTCTCCTCGACTAATCCGGATCCATTAAATGGCATTTCCTCTATGAAACGTACTGAAACGGGGTGATGCTTTGTAAAATTGACCAAGGGTAAAATGTCAGTTTCATTCATGCCATGCATGACCACGGCATTTAATTTCAAGATAAAACTAGCCTCAATCATACGCATCAAATTTCGGTATACTTGGTCAAAATCATTTCTCCGAGTAATTTTGAAAAAACGCTCAGAGTCTAATGAATCCAAACTTAAATTCACATTCTTAATTCCTAAGTTTAGCAAAGAATCCAGGTGATTTTCTAGCAAAACACCGTTGGTCGTCAGGCAAATTTCAAGATTTTCAATCTTAGCTAATTCCTGTAAAAATTCCATCAATCCAGGGCGAACAAAGGGTTCTCCACCTGTAATCCGAACTTTTCTTATCCCCAACTGATTTAACACGTGAACAATTCGGAGCATTTCCTCCCAAGACAATAATTTCTTTTCGGGCAAGTAGGCAATCCCTTCTGCAGGCATGCAATAGGTGCACCTTAAATTGCATCGATCCGTGACGGCTAAACGCAAATAACTCATCTCCCGACCATGATTGTCAAAAAGAAGCGGTAAATTAGTCTTTAAGCTTTGTGAATTATCCAATATATTTGTACTAGAAAACAAAGGTACAAAATTGACCTCAATCGAATGCCAAACTATAAAATTCTCCTCTTTGGAATTTGCCGCGATTTGCTAAATAATGAAACAATTGAGCATCAAAATGATGGTTTATTGACCTCAGGCCAATTATTGCAATCGCTCAAAAAAAGCTATCCGGCATTAGAAAATTTACCTTCCCTTAGAATTGCCGTAGATCATCATTTCCCTAAACCTGAATTTATGGTGGAAGAAAATATGGAAATTGCCTTAATTCCACCAGTTAGTGGGGGATAATCGCGGCTAATTCTCTATAGAATCACTAGATTAGTTTATATTTGCAAAAAAAATAATACGTGGAAATAAATTTCCAATTTATCGGCCTCCTGCTACTCCCTTGGATCTCAGCGCTTTTGGTTGGACTACTCGCCCAAAAAGCGAAAAAAAACATTTCCAGTATTTCTATTTCGCTCTCATTCATTTTTACAGTCCTTACATGCTATTTCATTTATAGGCTCTCAGGACAAAATTTAAAAATAGGCTTCCCGTGGATAAACATGGGGCATGAAACCTATTTTGCCAGTTTTTGGATCAATTCATCAGCCAAACTTATCGCCCTATTGGTCAGCATCGTCAGTTTATTCGTCCAAGTATTTTCCAAATCTTACATGGAGAAGGAGGCTAATTTAGGCCGTTATTACGTCTATCTACATGGCTTTGTCGGCGCCATGATTTGCCTTATTTTTGCAGACCAAATTTACCTCTTTTATGGTTCTTGGGAATTGGTCGGTGCCTTTTCTTATTTATTAATTAGCTTTTGGCATCAAAAACCTGAAGCCATTCGAGCAGCCAAAAAAGCATTTTTAATTAATCGATTCGCCGATATTGCCTTGGTTTTTGGACTTGTAGGACTTAGTTCTCATTTCCAAACTTCGTATTTTTCTGCCATGGACCCGATGGCTTTAGATATTGCTCCCACATGGATCGGCATAGCTCTATTGATTGGCGCCATGGGAAAATCGGCCCAATTTCCATTCATGTCTTGGTTGCCAGATGCCATGGAAGGACCTACACCCGCCTCAGCATTAATTCATGCGGCAACGATGGTAGCCGCAGGTGTATTTTTAGGCATTCGAATATTCCCATTTTTTGGTGAATCAGTACATTTGTTTATGGCAGGTATCGGTGCTATATCGCTTATTTCAGCAGGAATTTTGGCTATTTTTCAAAATGACATTAAAAAAATTCTCGCCTATTCTACGATATCTCAATTAGGACTTATGTGGATGGGAATGGGTTCCGACGCATCGATGTTTCATTTGTGGGTGCACGGAATATTTAAAGCAGGACTATTTTTATCCGCAGGTTCCATAATTCATTTTGTGCATCATCAAAACTTAAATCACATGGGTGGTTTAAGAAAACAAATCCCTATTACCTGCGTCGCCTTTTTGATTTTCAGTGCAGGGATGATGGGAATTCCGTTGACGAGTGGATTTTATTCCAAAGAAAATATAGCTGGGTTTTTATGGGCATCGGCTGAAAATAGCCCCTTTTCGACCTATTATTTTGTCCTTTTGGGTGCGCTAAGTATCGGTATGGTCCTAACCTCTTTCTATGCATCTCGGCTTTTCTACCTGATATTCTTAGGGAATTCTAGGGAACAAAACCCGAGAGAAACAGCTAGAAACCATGGATTGCAAATTATCCCGATTGCCCTATTAGCTATTTTAAGCCTTTCCATAATATTGAACCTAAATCCGCTACATGTTCAGGAATCTGAATTTTTAGGCTATTTTGATTTACAGTCCTTTCATGTGCCAGATGTTTGGCTGTGGATTACGGTGTCAACTTGGATCCTTGGAATCTTTTTAACCTACTTAACGAGGCATTGGATCCCTAAAACGAATGTCCAATTTTTATTATTTTTCTGGCCTTCCCTATTCAAATTAATCTTTTTCAAAAGCGCAATGGTTCGATGGATTGAAGTTCAAATTTATGATCGGTTTGTGAACAACCTAGCGCGAGTACAAGTCATTATCGCACACTTAATTGCCTGGATTGATCATTGGATCGTGGATGGAATTCTGGTGGGTGGCGTCTCAAAATTAAGTCAATGGATGGGCGCCGGGTTAAGCCGTTGGCAATCCGGTAAAGTTCAAAGCTATTGGATATTGGTTTTTGTTACATTTGGGCTATTTTTACTTTTTACAATTTTACAAAGAGGATGATTGAATCGATATTATCACTGCTAATTCTAATCCCATTATTGGGCTCGATATTCATAGGATTCGGGGTGATTAAAAAATACATTCGGAGCATAGCCATTCTTTTTTCAGGAATTCAAATAAGCCTTTTGGTTTATTTATTTACGAAATTTGACAAACAAGCCGCTTCATTTCAGTTTCAGGAATCAAAGGATTGGATTCATTTATCTTTAGGTAGTCTGGGTCAATTTACTGCAAAATATTCCTTGGGAGTTGATGGACTAAGCCTTCCACTATTAGCGCTAACATCCTTGATTACATTCGTAGCCCTATGGAATTCGACAGAAATTAAAGAGAAATTTAATGCGTATTATGGTTTGGTATTATTGTTAAATGCATCGTTAATAGGCTGTTTTTTAGCGAAAGACATGTTGCTTTTTTATGTTTTTTTCGAATTCATGCTATTGCCCATGTATTTTTTGATTGGAATTTGGGGAGGGCCAAACCGAAATTATGCCTCTCTGAAATTTTTTATTTATACCCTCGTAGGATCTCTATTTATCCTAATTATCATGCTGGGGATTAGCATCGCCTACATTGACCCTTATGAAACGGCCCTATTGACCGGAGCGATCCAAGAAGGACAAAGCTTTACGGTCGAAGGACTATTTGCCATTCAAAAATCATTGGCCTTGCAGGAAATCCCGATGAGACAAATCGTACATAGTTTTGATATTCAAGCCTTGAGCGATGTAAATAATTGCATGCCGACAAGCATATTCAGCCCCAATTCGGGTTGGTTACTCAGTGGCCTAAGCGGAAGAGAATGGGGATTCTGGCTGTTATTTGTAGGTTTTGCGATTAAATTACCCCTTGTCCCTCTGCATACTTGGCTTCCAGATGCCCACGTAGAAGCACCCACACCAATTTCTGTTCTATTAGCCGGGATTCTATTGAAAATTGGAGCCTATGGTTGGCTTAGAATGGCTATCCCATTTTTTCCAAAAGAGGCCGTGGGCCATGCGCAAATGTTAGCTGGATTAGGCGCGCTTTCCATTATTTATGGGGCATATAATGCCTTAGCCATGAAGGATATCAAAAAACTGGTCGCCTACTCGTCCATTTCTCACATGGGATTTGTATTATTGGGAATCGCCGCCTTCAATGTAGAAGGTTGGCAAGGGGCCATATTCCAATTGGTTTCTCATGGTATTTTATCAGCCATGTTATTTTTAATGGCGGGCGTTTTATATAGCCGAACGGGCAACCGAGATATCGACAGCTACTCAGGCCTTGCTGGCAAAATGCCTGTTTTCACCCTCATTTCAGGAGTAGCCATTTTTGCCTCCTTGGGTCTACCCGGATTTTCAGGGTTTATTGGCGAATTCTTCAGCTTAATGGGATCATTTACCAGCCCATTATTAATGCCAATCTATTCAATTTTGGGTGCTTTAGGGATTTTATTAGGAGCGGGATATTTACTTTGGACGTTCCAAAAGGTTTTTTTAGGCAAGCATTATATTTTAAATGCTACGTGGATGATGAACGATTTAAGCCCAACAGAAACCCTGAGTTTGTACTCACTAGGTGTGATCACTATTGCTCTAGGAATTTTTCCAAATATGTTATTTAGCATAAGCGAAAATTTTGTGTTAAAATTACTGACCAATATTTTATAAAACCCTACATGAATTCAAACTTGATTCCGCTTTTCTCTGATTTAGATGCTGAAGAATCAGGCTCGATTAAAGCAATATTGGATGGTTTAGATGAAGGCCAACAAGCACAATTTGCGACTATCTATCTAAATAAGCGAAGAGATGCCAGCCTTATATTAGTTTGTATATTGGCCGGTTTTTTAGGGTTTGCTAATTTACATCGATTTATCACTGATCGAATTGGCCTAGGCCTTCTGTATTTTTTTACGGGAGGTTTTCTTTTGATTGGAACCATTATTGACCTATTTAGATATAAAAAAATAGCCCGAAAATATAATACCAAAATGGCGCTAGACACAGCTACTTTATTGGGTATTTGGAAAAATTAAAATTAGAAACACATAAAACTAAACCTATGAAAAATGACATGAGTCGAAGAGACCTATTAAAAAATTCAGCCGGACTCGCTGGAATTGGTTTTTTAGGCACCTCGATGGAACACCGCTTTAAAGAGGCCGACAAGCAAGTTGGCGCCGATTTAAAAGGAAAGGTCAACCATTCTGCTTGCAGATGGTGTTATGATAAAATCCCTTTTGAAGAATTAGTTGTAAACGCTAAAAAAATTGGCCTTACATCGATCGAATTAACAGGTCCAGACGAATGGGATATCCTAAAAAAACATGATATGACCGCGGCGATTGGTTGGGGTAAATATCCAGAAAAAATGGGATTACCCAATTTCTTCAATAAGATCCAAAACCACGATAAATTAGTGGAGTTTTACGAGGACTTGATTCCTCGTGCTGCCAAAGCAGGGGTTAAAAACCTAATCGCATTTTCCGGGAATAGAGATGGACTAAGCGATGAACAAGGACTTTTGAATTGTAAAAAAGGACTTCAAAGAATTATGAAAACGGCTGAAAAGCATGATGTAACAATTTCCATGGAGTTATTGAACTCAAAGGTAAACCACAAGGATTACCAATGTGATCATACCGAGTGGGGTTCCGTATTATGCGAAATGGTAGGATCCAATAAGTTTAAGTTGCTCTATGACATCTACCATATGCAAATTATGGAAGGCGACGTGATTGCAACCATTAAGAAAAACTATCAATATATTTCTCATTACCATACGGGTGGCGTTCCTGGCCGACATGAAATAGATGAGACGCAAGAATTAAACTATGCCCCAATTATTAAGGCTATTTACGATACAGGATACAAAGGATTTATCGGTCAAGAATTTATACCGGCAAGAGAAGATAAAATGGCTTCTCTAGAACAAGCGGTAAAAATATGTGATATATAAAACCAAGTAGTTGATAAAATACAAACCTTTGCTAGCCAAGGGTTTGTATTTTTTTTTATCAGCAAGCTGATTATTTTTCGATCAAAATTTTAAAACAAAATTTCGAGGCCAATTATTGACTTATTTCAGGACTTCAAGCCCAGAAGTTCTGATGAAATTATCATTTTTGCTCTATTTTATTTTGTTTGATTTTTTGGTATTTAGCCAATGCCCCACGATCGTCCAACAACCTCAAAGTCAGACGGATTGTGATGGAAATAGTATCCGAATGATCTGCCAAGCCACAACAGGTTCCAGCTATCAATGGGAAAGAAAAAGACCTCAAGATGGGGTTTATTCAATTATTTCAGGGGCAATTTCGAATGCATATCAAATATTCCCAAGCGGCGATTCCAATAGTCCTTCGGGTACATTATATCGAGTCAAATTGACGTTAAATTCCTGTAGCATCTATTCACAAGCAGCAGAGATTACCCTAACAAAAATAACAAGTATTTTAAACCCGAGTGTTTGCGAAAGGGGGGCTGTAGTTTTGGAAGTTCAAATGCAAGAAAATAGTGCGTCAAAGGCTATTTCGTACCAATGGACACGGTCTAAAGATGGAGGCAATTTTGCAGATATTTCAGACGACGCAAATTTTAAGGGAAGCCAAACCAAAAACTTAACCATTAACAACGCTCCCGCCTCACTTCAAGGGCAACGATTTAAAATTAGAATTCAATATTCCATCACCTTAAACAATGATAATGAAGGTTCTTTGAATAATGAAAATCAAGTAAGTTCATGCCCAAGGACATCCAATGAGGTAACCTTAACCATAAAATCAAGTCCTCAACTCGTTCATTCATCTTCTTTGTATACGGGTTGCCTGGGGGCTCCTATTTTAATTAACTCGACCGGATGTTCTCCCTATGTGACTCAATGGTACGATGAAAATGAAAATAAACTGGGAACAGGTGCCAAAATTTTTGTCACTCATACCGATCTAAATCCAAAAATATATAAAGCTACTTGCCTAAAACTAGGTTGTGAAAGTTTGCCTTCATTAGGTACATCCGCACAGGCATTCAATATTCCAGCTGCGCCCAGCAATGCCGGTACGCCAACGGCCACCTTGTTGGAAAGTAGCATTATTTTTAAAGCGACAGGTGGTACAAATAACATGTGGTACTTAAACGAAAATGATACAAAAGCAATCAGCACAGCAACTACCCTTAGCGTAGCCGTACCTATTAATACGAGCACCTCAGCGATTGAATTAGTTCGTTGGGTTTCCCAGAAAGTAAACAATTGCGAAAGTCCCAAAACGGCCATCAGGGTTAGCATTCCAGCCATTGTTAAACCTATTGTTCCTGTGGTACCAACTATCCCTGTTCCGGGTCCACCTGCCAATTCAACTCCTCCACCACCTTTAATTACATCACCACCTACAACACCCCCAGCAAATCCAAGTGATAATCCAGAAGTAATTTCCATACCTACCGAGGTACCCGCAGAACCTGAGGTATATGACTTAAAGGAAATAATTCTTCCAAAAGAAAAACTATTTCTTCGATACTCGACGCAATTAAGGTGCGACGAAGAATCCTATTTACTGCATGTGGAAGGATGTCCGGTACCACTAAAATATGAGAATTTAAATGGCGGAATTGATTATAGGTCACCCGAAGAAGACCTATTGGTACATAGCCCTAATGAAACAAAGATAAATGTTATCTGTGAAGGTGAATTTGCAGACCCAATGTTGGTCGTTTTACCCAGCTTAAAAAGACCTAATTTTACAGTGGAATCGAGCTTTGACTCTTTCGTTTGCGAAAACGAAAACATAGAGATCAAACTAAATTATTCATCGGATTCGCAATTTCATGTTTGGGAAAAAGACGGCCACAGCTACAGTGAAAATCCAACCATCAAAGAAGTGGCAAATGCAGGAACTTACCAAGCAACCGTCTCCAAAGCAGGATGTTTTTATCGGAGTGAAAAGGTCATCGTAGATGTTCATAATACCCCAGAACCTCCTCTGCTATTTAGTCCCAAAAATGCCATTTGCCAAAATGACTCTTTACTTATTTCAATCAAAAATGATGCTAACAAATATTTGTGGAGTATGGGGGAAACGACAAAAAATTTGTCCTATGTTGGGAAAAAAGCTGGTGTGGAGGTTTTTAAATCTAAAATAACGTTGGATGGGAAATGCTGGTCGGCATGGTCAAATCCATTTAAAATTATTATCCATCCCACGCCAACAAAGCCACAAATAGTGACCATTAGAAACGCAGGATTTTGCCGAGGAGATTCCACCTTATTGCAGACGACAAAAAATGCAAAGTCATGGAAATGGTCTAGCTCCGAAACCCAATCATTTATTTATTCGAAAAAACCACAAACCTACACAGTCGCGATACAAGACTCGGTAGATTGTTGGTCCCCACCAAGCGAGCCAGTCACTAGCTTTTACTTTCCTATAGAAAAACAACCCGTCACTAAATCGTTTCCGTCGAACCAATTTTGCCTGGGGGATTTTGTTACATTAAAGACCAGCCCTGCTTTTGGATATTTATGGAATACGGGGGAAACGACTGATTCAATAAAGGTGAGTCAGTCTGGCAAATACCATTTAAAAACTAGAAATGAATATGGATGCTGGTCTATTCCGAGTATTGAGCAATATATATTGGGACGGACATTACCCCTCATGCCAATTTTAGAAAAAAACGGTACCTTTTTTATTAAGGCACGAAATTTTGATATCGTTGACAGTTATCAATGGATTGTGGGACCATCAAAAATGGTGGACACTAACGCGATTTTGAAAATGGCTGTCAATGGTCTGCATCAAGTAAGGGCTAAGCGAAATTTTGATTTAGTATCCAATCCCTTGCTATCATGCTTCTCTGAATTTCAAAAAATGGTTTTCAATATTCCCGAAAACTTTAATGGTTTTTCCATTTATCCCAATCCGATAATTGGGGATCAATTGACGATTGAAATTCTTAAAGAGACAGGTGCTGGCGAAATCCTGTTGACGGATTTAAGAGGAATTGTTTTAGGAACATGGCTCTTCCAAAATTCGAAGGACGCCATAAAAATTAAAATTCATTCAATCCCCAATGGACAATATATTATTAAAATGAACTCCGCCAATGTTATACTGGACAAGCTATTGATTATAAATAAATGAATTAGGACAATACACCTTTCACCACTTTACCGTGAACATCTGTCAACCTAAACCTTCTTCCTTGCGATTTGAAAATTAACTCCTCGTGGTTGATTCCCAATAGATGTAACATGGTAGCATGAAAATCATGCACGTGTACTGGATCCTTCGCAATATTATAACTAAAATCATCCGTTTCACCATAGCTACCTGGTTTTACACCAGCACCGGCCATCCACATACTAAAGCATTTGGGATGATGATCTCTTCCATACCCATTCGCTGAAAGTTTGCCTTGGGAATAAACGGTCCGGCCAAACTCCCCACCCCACACCACTAAGGTATCTTCTAACATACCCCTTCTTTTTAAATCTTGGATCAATGCAGCGGTCGCTTGATCCGTCTGCTTACATTGATTAATTATATTTTTAGGTAATGCGTCGTGATGATCCCACCCTTGGTGATATAGTTGAACAAAACGCACATCTTTTTCTAGTAATTTTCGGGCCAACAAACAATTCGCGGCAAATGTACCTTTGTCCCTACTTCCTGGACCATAAAGATCAAACACCTCATCTGATTCAGAACTCACATCCATAACTTCAGGAACAGAAGTCTGCATGCGAAAGGCCATTTCATATTGGGAAATCCTGGCTTCGACCTCAGGGTCAGCCCAAGTTTGATTTTGTGCCTGATTTAATTTCTTAAGATATTCAAGCATTTCCTTTCGATCTTCTCCGTCATAACCTTCTGGGTTATTTAAATATAAAACGGGATCCTTGCTTGACCTAAATTGAACTCCTTGATGCTCCGAAGGCAAAAAACCATTTCCCCATAATCGAGAGTATAGCGGCTGATCCTTAGAAGCATTTTTAGAAACCATCACAATAAATGCGGGTAAATTCTGATTTTCACTTCCTAAACCATAACTCAACCAAGAACCGATCGACGGTCTGCCTGGCAATTGATGCCCCGTTTGAAAAAAGGTAATCGCAGGATCATGGTTGATCTGCTCGGTATACATCGATTTAATCACACACAATTCATCCGCTACTTGAGCCGTGTAAGGCAATAACTCACTAACCCAAGTTTGGTTCTGCCCATATTGTTTAAAGTTGTACAGGGAAGGAACAATGGGTAAAACGGCTTGGTTTGCGCTCATTCCCGTTAGCCTTTGACCCTTACGAACGGAATCCGGAAGGCCTTCGCCAAACATGTTTTTTAAATTAGGTTTGTAATCGAAAGTCTCAAATTGGGAAGGTCCCCCACTCATAAATAAATAGACTACACGCTTTGCTTTAGGTGCAATCTTCGGTAGAGATTCTAATATCTGATCTTGTATGGATTTTGCTTGCAATGATTGGCCGCCCATTAACACTTGCAATGCGGCCGCACCTAAACCCATAGCAGTCTTCTGAAGAAAATTTCTACGGTCCAAGCCCTTATCCAATGATTGGAAATCTGGATGATTTAATCGATAATTATCTTCGTGATGATTCCCCATGTTCTTATCTTTTCGTAATCGTAGCGTCAGAATTCATGATGGTATTTGCCACCACAGCTAAAGATGCGACATAAGGCCGATCCACTTCTTTCAAATCTATTTTTGACATGCCAGCTGATAACCAACCCTTTGTCTTCTCTGGCGCTTTTTTAAATTTAGCCCATTCGATTTTTTGCAACTCGACTAAAATATTAATTTCTCCTTCTTGAGGTTCTCGGCCGGTCAACCTCACATATGCGTCTTTGATGGATGCATTTAAATTGCTTTGTTTTGACATCCTGATCCCCATTTGCTTTGAGGCCTCCAGAAATGTTGGATCATTTAGAACCACCAAAGCCTGAAGCGGTGTGTTCGTTTTTTGGCGTCGCACCAAACATGAACTTCGTGATGTGGCATCGAAAGTCGACATCATGGGATTTGGAACCGAACGTTTAACCACTACATACAAACTCCGCTTATAAATAGCCTGCGTTGTGTCTTGCTTATATTTATGGCTATTTATTTCCCATAAACCCTCTGGCTGATAGGGGTACATACTTTTTCCCCCGATCTCTCGGTTGATCAAATCACTAGCAACCAACGCATTATCACGAATCATTTCAGCGGTCAAGCGCGCAGACGGGCCCCGAGCAAGCATCCGGTTTTCAGGGTCGCGTTCCATTAATTCAGGAGAAGCCTTAGAATCTTGTTGGTATGTCTTGGACATCACCATCGACTTAATTAATTTTTTAACATCCCATCCCGTTTCTCTGAAATTGACGGCCAACCAATCTAATAATTCTGGATGGAAAGGCATTTCGCCTTGATTCCCAAAGTCTTCAGCTGTTTTTACGATACCGATTCCAAATAAATTTTGCCAAATTCGATTAACCGCAACACGAGATGTCAAAGGATTTCGACTGTCAGTTAACCACGTAGCTAAACCTAAACGGTTTTTAGGCAAATTAGCCGGGTATGGAAATATTTTTTCAGGGGTATTGGGAAATACTTCCTCCCCAGGTGCATCATATTGACCCCTTAATAAAACATGCGCTTTCTTAGGTTTGGCCATTTCTTGCATGACCATTAACTCCTGAGTCGATTCCGTTGAGTCCGAATAAGCCGTTCGCAAATTCCTTAGCTCACTTTTTAGCTTCAAATACTTAGAATCTACGTTGGTCGCATAATAGTCAACGACATGAGTTGCGTCATTAAAAATATGATCCGATGTATTTTTTTGTGCAATAATCATTACCTCATAAGGCCTTAATTCTCGGTTGTAAACGAGCACATCATCTGCACGACCGCCCTTAAAACCTAAGCCACGCCACCAACCACCAATCTGTAAACCGGGCTCTTGCTTTGAATAAAAAATGATATCCTTATATAACTGATCCATCGTCGTTTCCATAGCCGGCTCAGTCCCATCGATGTATAATTTTAATCCTTTGGCTTGAGAAGAACCATCATAGGTCAGTGTCAATTGAACCCAGCGATCCCGTGGAATATCATTTTTAGTGATTTTTGTAATGGCGTTGGATGGAGCTGAGTGCGCCATCATAACTTCCAAAGAGTTGTTTTTTAGATATACATGGAAGCCTTTAAAATTGTACAATCGCTCGGCATTGCTTTTGTGAAAAATCACTCCTTCCTTTAAATTTTTCGGAATATTCACCCAAATCCCGATCGAAAAAGGTTCTGATTTTCTGAAAACTCCTACACGGTTAAAGTCACAATACACATCCCCGTCAAAGGCCAAAGCCTTCCCAGAATGACCCTCCAGAAACTGAGGAATATCCCCCGTCTTCCCCGATTCATGCTTCAAAATACCTATTTCCTTCTCATTTTTCAAGTTGGCCAAAGTAGACTCAAAATCATAATAGGCGACTAATCCATTTTGTGGAATACTTTGCTTTTTCAATAAAATGGGGCCTTCTCCTTTTGACCAGGTATCAAAGCCTGACGGTTTTAATGTATGCAATTTTTCCTCCGTCGTTTTAATTTTAGCTTGAATAAAATCCATGATCGCTTGCTGCTTGTCCGTCGGCAATAATAGGGTTGGCGTAGGCATATCATCATTATATGAAATTTGGCCTGCTTCCTTCACATTATTAAAAAAGCTAAATAACTGGTAATAATTTTTCTGAGAAATTGGATCATATTTATGATCGTGGCATCTCGCACAACCCGTCGTTAAAGCTAAAAAAGCATCTCCAAAAGTGTTTGCGCGATCCATCACATATTCCGTTTGAAACTCTTCTTCTACGATTCCCCCTTCGGTATTTTGCTGATGGTTCCGATTAAATGCCGTAGCAATCCGCATGTCTTTTGTTGGATTTGTCATTAAGTCGCCGGCCAATTGCCAATGAATAAATTGGTCGTAGGGCATGTTTTTGTTAAACGCTTGGATCACCCAATCACGATAGGGCGACATGTCTCTAATTCGGTCAATCGTATAGCCATGAGAATCTGCAAACCGAGCTAAATCGAGCCATTCGGCGGCCAACTTTTCCCCAAAATGAGGTGATGCCAACAAACGATCTACTTGGATTTCAAAGGCATTAGGCCGTGCATCATTTTTGAAAAATTCAATCTCATCCACCGTAGGAGGCAAGCCTGTTAAGTCAAAGGATAAGCGACGCAATAAAAAATTCCGAGAAGCGGATCCACTAAATTTTAAATTTTTGGAGGCCAACGCATTTGAAATGAAGTAATCAATCGGGTTATTCTCTGTAGTTGACGCAGGTATTTCTTTTTTAATGGGAGCCACAAAAGCCCAATGTGGTTTATATTCCGCACCCTTTTGAATCCATTTAATCAGTACGGCCTTCTCTCGAGAACTCAATTCCAAATGAGATTTAGGAGTTGGCATTTTATAGCTAGGATCGACCGAAAGTATTCGTTTAACCATTTCACTTTTCCCTAGGTTTCCAGGCACAATGGCAAATTTGCCAGGACTTTCGGGCAATCGGGAAAATGCACCTTCGGGCAAATCTAAGCGCAATCCTGCTTTTTGTTTTGCTTTATCTGGACCATGGCAAGCAAAACATTTATCAGATAAAATGGGCTTAACATGAATATTAAAGTCGATTTCATTAGGCAAATTTTTCAATTCCAAAGCAACCTCTTTGGGCATAACCTCCTTATCCTTAAAGCCAAAGGATAGGAATAAACATGCACATAAGATTTGTAGGAATGGAAGCCTCATTTATTAGAATCTAGACGTTTAGGTAAATTTGTATCTGCTAATTTAAAAGTAAATTGGCCCGATTCAATCTTTAATTTAGGCCTCTTCTTTTTCAACTCATTTATTCCAATGGCAGACACTTTTGTATCCCAAAGATATAAAACTTTTAAACTTTGACATTAATATCCAGTGTTTTGCTTTCCTAATTTTGGATTGTTTAACAATTCCGCAGTTGGCAAAGGAAGTAATAAATGCTTCGCTTGCAACTTTTGATTTGAACTAAGGTTTGTATGACCTACAAATTCCTCAAAGGTTTTTGTATTCTGATTGAATGCTTTTTTCAAGCGAACCATATCAAACCAAGTTATTTGCTCGTAGCATAAT
>SXGQ01682132.1_pt1 | contig 20435 bp, 16 predicted proteins | sample 3178371 | NCBI WGS metagenome assembly SXGQ01 (sample SAMN11356859, study PRJNA531348) | freshwater metagenome | isolation source: freshwater sample F1-20 | place: China: Fuxian Lake, Yuxi | collected 2017-12-25 | reverse complement strand
CTCCTGCTTAATGACGGCCGGTGGCGGATGTTCCTGTTTGCGGGCAACAGCTACGGCAGTGCAATTTCCAATGACGGGCTGAACTTCACGATGGAGGCCGGTAAACGCCTGCCCAACGGATTCGGTCACTCGCGAGTGCTGCGGTTGACCGACGGCCGCGTGCGGATGTTCTCGATTTCGCAGAACGGCATCTCGAGCCTGATCAGCACCGATGAAGGCGTGACATTCACGTTGGAGGGCCAGAGCGTGAGTGCCGGACAAGCCGGATTCTCCGCACTGAGCGGACCGGGGATTGCCCGCACCGCCGACGGCCGGTGGCGCATGTACTTCTCAGAACTCGACAGCCCCGGCGCCGCCGTGGTGCCACTGCCGATGAAGAGCGCGTGGTCCACCGACCTGGTGACCTGGACCATGGATCCCGGTGTGCGCATCGGCCCGGGCGTGACGTTGTCCGGGTCTGCCGCCCACCCGGCGGCATTCACCGATGGCAATGGGGCGGTGACGGTGCTCTACTTCCGAAACGCAGACCTGCGCCTCTACTCCGCCACTTCCACCGATGGCGTGAACTTCACGACAGAGACTGCCATCCTCAATCAGGCCGCCGATCCGGACGTCGTGGCCCTTCCCGCTGGCGCGGGGCTTCGGATGTATTACAACTGGTTCGACCCGAGCACCGGCGCATACACCGTCTCGAGCGCACGCTCGTCATAGTTGGGGTTGTTGGCGGGCTAACTGGGCGACATCGCCGGACCCGGAGTGTGCCCCGCGTGGTGTGTCTTGAGGAGCGGCCTGGTCAGCGCCGCGTCCGAGAACGGGCGTTCCGTTGACTCGGGACCCTTTAATGTCGCGGCTCGTCCAGGGCGATGATCATGAGCATGCGCGTCACGTCGATCCTCGCGTCGTAGATGGACAACGGGGCCGGCAGCGTGCTGCCACCGGCCCCGCATCGTACATCGTGTGTCGTGGAAGCAGCTCTTGACAATCCCCAGTCCCCAGTCCCTATTTCTCAGGCACCGCTGTGAGCAGGATCTCCATCGCCTTACCCAACGAGGCGCCCGCCTGCCGCGAGCCCTTGAAGTTGCCGAGCCGCGCGATCACCAGGTCGTGGGCCTGGTCGATCCACACCGACTGACCGCCTGCGCCCTGCATCGAGTAGGCCTCTTTCGGCAGTGGCACGCGGCCATCACCGTTCACCCAGAAGAACCCGCCGCCGTAAACCGGATTCTCGTCGGCGAGCCACGCCGGTGCGATCGTGCTGACGTGGGCGGCATAGCCTTCGGGCAGGATGCGTTCGCCACCCGGCGTCACGCCGTCGTTCAGGTAGAGGTTGCCCAGCCGCGCCCAGTCGCGCCCTGACATGTACTCGTAGCCCTGCGTCAGAAAGTTGCCGAAAGGATCGGTCTCCATCACCATCGTGCGGACGCCGATCTTGTCCCACACCGCGCGCTGCGGATAGGAGTGGTAGTCGAGCTTCAGCTTCTCGATGCCGAGCCGGTTCAGGTAGTTCGTCAGCACGGGGTCGGAGTTGCGGTAGCGGCCCACGCTGTTGGGCGGCCACTGCTGCGGGCGTGTGGCGGCGTACTTGTACGAGTCCACGCCGCCGGTGTAGAGATACAGGTGATCCGGGTAGGTGCCGTTCGGGTCGTAGTCCGGATCACTCGGCGACTTAATCCTGATGCCGCTCGACATCCGCATGATGTCCTGGATCTTGATCTCTTTGCGCTTGTCGCCCTCGCCCTGCCATTCCGGGACCGGCGCCGGCTGCTCGAGCGCGTAGACGCCGCGGTGGATGAGCGTGGCCATGATCGTGCCGGTGACGCTCTTGCCCATCGACCAGCTCTCGAGCGGGGTGTCCTTCGTGATGCCCTCGCCGTAACGCTCGCCGACCACGCGGCCTTTGTAGGTCACGACGAACGCCGTCGTCTCAGCGTCCGGGTTGGTGAAGGCCGCGTCAACCGCGGCTTTCACCTTGTCCATGTCGACGCCGGCCGGCATCGGGGTCTTGGGCTCGCGGTCGCCCATGGGCCAATCCTGCGACGCAGCGGAAGGCAGGCTGGGCTTCACGGCCTTCGGCGTGAACGACAGCGTGTCGCTGCCTTCGGGATACGTGACGCAGCCTTGGCCGCCCGTGTCGACCGCCGTGCGCACGACGCCGCTCGGCAGCGTGATGCTCACCGTCTTCTTCACCATGTCCACGACCGGCTTGCCGACCTTAGCCCGGTATTCGTACGGGCCGGTGAAGTAGCCCACGTGTTCGGCGGCGAACTCAGCGGTGTAGCCGGTGAGGAACACGGCCGAGCAGACCGTCTTCACGTAGCCGGCCGTGTGATGCGACAGCGCGTCGCCAGGAACCGGCTCGTAGGTCGTGGGCAATTCAAAGCCCGTCGCCCTGACAATGCGCTTCTCGATGGCGGCCTTCGCCGGGTCGATTGGAGCCGGAGCCGGGGCCGACGCTGGCGCAGGTACGGCCTGGCAGCCGGCGCCAGCCACACCGGCCAGCAGCAGGAAAATGGCGGCAACGTGCGTGTGTCCCGGCCCGAGCGGTCTAATCATCATCATCGCCTGTTCCTTTCAGGAATCGGGCAAGTCTACACCGATGTGACTTCCCGCGCCGGGAGACACTAAGGTCACGGAGAACCTCCCATTTTTCTGAGCTTCCGCGAACGGATAGAATCCCGTCTGATCGGGTGTGAAGTACGTTGGAACGGTAACGACGACCGGCGCCCCGTCGGCGTAGCGCGCCGATTACGGAGGGGCGACCTGGAGCAGGATGTCCCCGATCCCGTCGACGCGGGCGGTTGTCTCGAACGTTTTGCCCGCGGCCGTCACGGTCGCCGGCAGGGAAGGAGCGGCCTCGCGGACGATCCGAATACGCCGTTCGGGCGGCAGGGTCAGCTGGCTCGTGAGGATTCTATCGTCATTGAACGGTGACGCGGATCGTCCGCGAGTTCGCCACGGGTCCGTAGGGATTCGACGCTTGCACCCAGAACTCCGCGGTGCTCGAGAGCGGCGGTGTCGTGAAGCTGCTCGCGTTGGCACCCTCGATCGGCGTTGACGTGTCGGGGCTCGCACCGAGATACCACTGATAGCTCATGGGCACACTGCCCGTCGCCCCCACGTTCAGTGTCGTCGCCTGACCGGCATCAACCGCAGGGTCGTCGGTCACGGCCGCAATCGCCGCCGGCACCGTCAGGAACGGATACAGATTGAAATTCTGCTGGTCGAAATAGACGATCCGGTTCGGGATCGAACGCTCGATCGTCGACGCCAGCGTCGTCGTGATGCGATCCTTCCGGTGCCGGAATGCGAGCTGCAGCAGCAGGCTCTCGGCCAAGTCCTCGCGGGTCGGATTGTCGCGTGCGTAGGTGGAGATGAACTCGGGATCGGCGCGTTGCGCCGCCACCCAGCCTGCCGCGTTGGCATGATCTGGATCGATCGAGGTGTGCGTCGCCTCATGAATCAGCGTCTCTTCGATGATGCCCTGCGTGATGTAGAGCTCCGCCTGACCGGTGTGAATCAGGAGATTGGCGTTGCCGCCGCCAAAGGCCTGCACACCCTTGTGGATCCACAACGTCTGCACTTTGGAGCGGAGGATCGCGGGCAACTGTCCGACCAGCCGCGCGTACTTCTCGGCTTCCACCCTCGCCGCTTCCGGCGACCCGAACTCCAGATTCACCTGGGCTTCGATGGTGCGGTCGTCGTGATACGTCGTCCTGACCAGGTGCATGTCAGTCATCGAGAACGCATTTGTGCGCCGATCGTAGACCTGCCGTCGCCCGATGCCGACGTAGCTGGCGCTCGAAAATGCCGAGGGATCGGCAGCCGTGACGATATCGGGATCGAGGAAAATCGTGCCGCTGAACGGCGGCGCCGCATCGCCTGACAGTTGCGTGAGCACAACCAGGACCAGCACCTGAAACAGAGTCTGCACGCGTCGCCGCAATTGTCTGGTCACGACCGTCGATGCTACCTCAAACGGCTGGGCTTCTAACATGAACCCCCTTGAGGTAACGTCGAACTCTGCCTATCAACTCTCCTCGATCGCGCTGGACCGTGGGGTCCTATCTTTCGCACCGCTTCAGTCCCGAACTGGGGATCGGCCGGGTCACTGCGATCGAGGGCCGGGCGCTGGTGGTGGACGGACTGGGACCGTTTCTCGGAGGCCGGCTGCGAGGGTTAATCGGTGACGAGATGTTCGACGAAGTCCTGACCAAACGTGTTCATACGAGACGCGCAGGTCGGCCGGTGCCACTGGATCACAATCCAGATAACGGATGCCCTCTGACCATGTCATCGCCAGTTCTCAGCCGGGACCAAGCAGTCACGCGCCTTTCGGGCTGCGCGCAGGATATCCGCGCGTTGGGCGTAATCCGGTTAGCCCTGTTTGGGTCCATTCTGCGAGGCCAAACCCACGCCAGGAGTGACGTGACGATAGACCGTATTAGCGGCCGTATTGCCGCGTATTCCAAGCCTGGCTCTTGGTCGGATTGTAGAGCCGGTGAGCCGACGTGAAATGCACCTGCCGCGTGATGAACACGGTGCCTGTCAGGACGCGGGGGCGTGGTGGAGCGGGCTTTCGGCGGGTAGTTTTCGCGGGCATGGAGGTTCAGAGACAACACAAAAGCGCCCGCGGTCAAACATGTGGCGTCCGCCTTCAGGCGAACCGAACGCGGCGGGGTCAGACCCCTCGGCAACTCCGAATCGGGGTCAGACCCCTAGCTGGCCGGCGCGGTCGGTGGTTCGCGGAACTCGCCTTCCCACTTCGCCACCACCACCGACGCCAGGCAGTTGCCGATCACGTTGGTCATGGTGCGACCCATGTCCATCAGCGCGTCAACGCCCAGCAGCAGCGCGACGCCTTCGATCGGCAGTTGGAAGCTGGCCAACGTCGCGGCCAGGATGACCAGCGCGGCACGCGGCACGCCGGCCACGCCCTTGCTGGTCAGCATCAGCGTCAGCATCATGGTCACCTGCTGGCCGACCGTCATCTCGATCCCAGCGGCCTGGGCCACGAATACCGAGGCCAGTGACAAGTACAGCGTGGTGCCGTCGAGATTGAAGCTGTAGCCGAGCGGCAGTACGAACGAGACAATGCGCCGCGGCACGCCGAAGGCTTCGACACACTCCATCGCCCTCGGCAGGGCCGCTTCGCTCGAGGTGGTCGAGAACGCGATCAGCGCCGGTTCTTTGATCGCCTTGAAGAACGCGACAATCGGGATGCGGCACAACAGCATCACCGGGATCAGCACCAGCAGGAAAAACGCGGCCAACGCCGCGTAGAGGGTGACGATCAGGTACGCCAGGTTCACCATCACCTGCACGCCGCTCGATCCGATGGTGTAGGCAATCGCCGCGCCGACGCCGATCGGGGCGTAGAGCATCACGATGTTGGTGACCTTGAACATCGCTTCGGTCAGCGACTCGCACCACGCAATCATCGGCTTGCCCTTTTCGCCGACCATGCCCAAACCGATGGCGAAGAACATGCTGAAGACAACAATCTGCAGCACGTCGTTCTTGGCCATGGCGTCGATGGCCGAGGTCGGGACGATGTGCAGCAGAATCTGGTCCCAGGTCTGGGCCGCGGTGGTGATCGGCGGCGGACCCGCTGGCGTTGGCAGCACCATGCCCACGCCGGGCTGCAAGAGGTTGACCGCCAGCAGGCCGAACAGCAACGCCAGCGTCGTCACGACCTCGAAATAGATAATCGCGCGCAGGCCCATGCGGCCGACGTCCTTGAAGTGACCCGCGCCGGCAATGCCCGCCACCAACGTGCCAAACAGCAGCGGCGCGATGATCATCTGGATCATCCGGATGAAGATCTGGCTGAACGGCCGGATGTACTCGGCCACGCGCCTGTCGGTAATGCTGATGATGTAGCCGACGATCAGGCCGACCACCAGGCCGATCATGATCTGCGTGGTGGGAGAAATTCGTGGCTTGGCAGTGGTCAGCGAAGTCGACATTGGAGGAATTCTAACGTGAAACGCCAGAAGGGTGGCACTTTAGTGCCGCCAGGTCAGCGTACCGGCTGCAGGGTAAAGACCCGGACCTTTTTCTCGTTGTATTCGATGATCCGCCAGTGCGGACACTTCGCGGTGTCGGCGTAGAGCCGTTCGCAATCGTCGCAGCGGACACACTCGGTGACCAGGATCCGCGGCCCCTCGATCGCCCCCCACTGGCAGGTCTTCTGGCACATCTTGCAGGTGTTGCATTCCGACCAGCGCTTGATCTTGAACACCGTCAGGTATGACATCAGCCCGAGCGCGGCACCGACCGGGCAGAGGAAGCGGCAGTAGACGTTGCGAACCACCACCGTCACGGCCAGCAGCACCACCAGCATCGACCACATGGTGGTGGTGCCGAACATACCGAACATCCAGAACGGCTCGACGTACTGGTAGATCAGCAGGTCGTGCGTCAGCAGGTAGTAGCCGAGCAGCGCGGCGAGCAAGCCGAACTTGATGAAGCTGGCGCGCTTCTCAATGGCCTTCGGCACTTCGAACCGCCAGCGGGCGGGCAGCATCACATCCAACGCCTGCGTGAGCGCGCCGTAGGCGCAAATGCGGCCACAGTACAACCGGCCCCACAGCACAGTCGAGACGACGGTGAACCCGAAGAACATATACCAGGCGAGGTTGTACTTCGGCACCGGCCAGTTCCAGTCGAGCGCGCTGAAGATGTTGGTGATCGAGATGAGATAGCTCTTCGCGAACCCCATATAGCCGATGGCGAACGCAAACGTGACCAGCTTGAGCGGCACGCTCTTGCGCGTGAAGCTGACCATGGCCAGCGCCAGGAACGCGACCAGCAACGCGAGGTCGAGGGACTGCGGGCGCAGGATCTCGGCCCACGTTTCGACCGCGACTTCCGCGAACCCCCAGGGGTCGGCCGCCGGCTGCCCTCTCACTACTTGACTTGGTCCGGTGTGAGGAAGGTCTTGGCTATGATCCGGGTCGAATCACGCAGCGCGCGGGCCGCGCTGGCGATGGTAATCGAGGCCCGCGACACGGCGGCAATGTCGCCGCCCACCCGGAACGGATCGCGAATGCTCTTGTTCTTGAACTGCGCCACGAACGGCGGCGGGTCGAGCGAGAAGTAGCCGTATGGCTCGGAGTTGTAGTCGAGCACCACGTTCTGGATCACGCCCTTGGTGTCCATGCCAACCAGGAAGTGGATGGCGCCGTGGTAGCCACGCTCGTTGGGCACCACGTCGGTGGTCCAGAAGATAAAGCCGATCGGCGGCGCCGCGGGATTGGCCTTCGGGTCCTCGCCGTAGACCTTGTAATGGAGCGGCGTGCCGCCAAACGCCGAGAAGCCGGCGGCATTTGGAAACAGCGTCTTGAAATGCGGCTCGGGTCGGGGATTGGTGAAAATCCGCTTGGTTTGCGCTGTGAGCGTGACAATGCCGGCCGTGCTGAACAACAAAATGAGGACGCCGAATCGCTTCAAACACACCCCTCCGTAAACTTCGCCAAGCATACGCGGTTTTCCCGCCCTCGCGAAGACGCTTCGGCGCGGCAAGCTGGAGCAGCAGACCGCTGGAGAAACTGGTATCGTGGGCCCGCTATGAGCCTGCTCCGCATGTCGTTTCTGACTGGCGGCTGCCGCGGCGGCGTGGTACGAAAAGAACTTTGGCGGCAAGCGCATCACCGAGGCGCCCAACCGGCTCATGTTCGGCAGCACGCGGCTGATGTTCCTGGTCATGAAGGACGCCAAGCCCAGCGCGGGCGGCGCCGTCGACCACCTCGGCTTCTCGGTGGCCGACCTCGACGCCAAGATGAAGGAATTCGAGGCCGGCGGCGTCAAGATTACGACCCCGGCCCGCGACGTCGCCGGGCTGTTCAAGCTGGCGTTCATCGAGGATCCATGGGGCACCCGCCTCGAGGTGGTGCAGGATCCCGAGCTGCTCGGCCTGCATCACATCCACATGCGCACGCCCAATCCCGATGAAGCATTTGCATGGCTGCTCGACAAGTTCGGCGGCAAGCGCCAGCAGTTGAAGGGCCGCATCGACGCCGTCCGCTACGACGCCGAGGGCTTCAGCAGCATGTGGATTCTGATCACGAAGGGCGAGGCCGAACCCAGCATGGGCCGCGCCATCGACCACATCGGCTGGCGGTCGACCAAGCCCCTCACCGAAACCATGACCGAGCTCACGGGCAAGGGCGCGGTGGCGACGAGCCAGCCGCGGCCGCTGACGCTGCCCAACGGGCCGGCAATCAATTTCGCGTATGTGGCGGGGCCGGCCGGCGCCCGGATCGAATTGGTGGAACGCCCCGGCCTGAAGCCCGGGCAATAGAGATCGGGGGCCTGGGGTGCCTAAGGTGCCTCAGGCACCCTCTTCCCGTTCGAGCCGGACCGTGAGCGCGGTGACGTGCAGGAAGATCATCATCAGCCAGCCAGCCCGCCGTGGGCATGGCGTTGCTGGAGTTACGCGTGATGGTCAGTTGCGCGCGGTTGCCCCTGGTGGTCGATGGATGGTTTTCAGGGTTGGCCCCATGCCACGCGCGTTCAGTACCGCGATCTCCGCGGCATGGTCCTCGACGATGGTCACGGGCCTGCGGGCCATGGGCAAAGGCTGTGTCCTCTGTGCTCTTTGTGACTTAGTCGCCTGAGACAACGGAATTCCTTACTTCGCGGTCGTCGCCGCGGCGGTGTACTGCACTTCTTTCGCCTTCAGCGGCTCGGCACCGTCGCCGGCGTTCACCACGATGCGGAGGCCGACCTTCAGGTCTGACTGCGCGCCCTTGCCCTTACCGTTCTTGAACGTCGTGAGCGGGGTCACCGCAAAGGTGGCGTCCTTGCCCTCGGTGGTCTTCATCGAGACCTTGTTGCCGTCAAGGGTCGTGATAGTGCCCATAAGCTTGTGCTCGTGACCGGGGTGCGCGAAGGTGCCCACGGGCGCGAGGACAGCGACGACGACGGCAGCCAGGATCAGGTTCTTCATAGCGGTAGGGTAACAGATTTTCGGGCCAGGTCGAGGACCGCCTCGGCCGACCATCCGGCCGCACGCAGCTCGCGGACGCCGGTGTCGCCGTCGGACTTGCTGAGCTTGTCGGTGGCCGATTTCATCACCAACCCGTGGTGGGCGAACCGCGGCATGGTCACGCGCCCCAACAGGCGCGCCAGCCGGATCTGCCGGCCGGTCGAGGACATCAGGTCGATGCCGCGAATCACGTCGGTGATCTTCTGCAAATGATCATCTACGGTCACCGCGAACTGGTAGGTCCAGTTGCCCAGTCGATCGCGAATCAGCAGGTCGCCACACTGCGCCGACGGGTCCTGCACCTGCGGTCCGCAGATCTCGTCAAAGAACGATTCGGTGCCGGGCTCCATCCGTAACCGCCACCCCACATCGTCCGTCAGCGCGATGTCACGACCACGGCAAGTGTTGCGATAGCGCAGTTCGGATCCCGGATCCCGGACTCCGGATCCCGCTGCGAGTTCAGCCCTCGTGCACGTGCACCCGTAAACCAGCTCGCGAGCAATCAACGGCTGCAGCGCCGTGCGATACAGGGCATCGCGCTCACTCTGCCGGACCAGCGTCCCGTCGTGCGAGAAGCCGAGCCAGTCGAGATCCTCAAGAATCGCCGCCTCGTAGTCGGGACGCGATCGCTGGCGGTCGTGGTCCTCAATGCGCAGCAGGACACGGCCGTCGCGGTCGTGTGCCGCCGTCCACACCTGGAGGGCGTTGACGACGTGGCCGAGGTGCAAATAGCCGGTGGGCGCCGGCGCAAAGCGTGTAATCACGAACCACTTGAGGATAACCTGCGGTCGCTCGATGCCACATTTGTGGTCGAGGAGGTCTCACGGCTTGGCGCTCGTGGGGCTCGTAGAGGCGCGCTTCACCGCGCCTAACGTATAATCACTGGCATGATTTCTCGCCGAGACCTGTTCTCGCAGTTCGCTATGGTTGGCGTGGTCGCACGCCTGGCTCCCGAGTCCCTCCTCGCGCAGACACCTGCCGCCGCACAACGCTTCGGCAAGGAGAAGCTACTGGTGCGCTCGTTGCGGCCGCCTGACTTCGAGACGCCGGTTGCGCTGCTTGATTCATTCATTACACCGAATGAGTTCTTTTACGTCCGCTCGCATTTGCCGGTCCCAGCGCAACTCGACGCAGCGACCTGGGCGTTGAAGGTTGGCGGCGAGGTAAACTCACCGCTGTCGCTGTCGATCGACGAGATCAAGAAGCTGCCCGCCGCCACGGTCACGGTGACGCTCGAGTGCGCGGGCAACGGCCGCGCCTTCTTCGAGCCGGCGGTGGCCGGCATCCAGTGGGAAAAGGGCGCGGTCAGCTCGGCGCGGTTCACCGGCGCGCGCCTGTCGGAGGTGTTGAAGCGCGCCGGCGTCAAGACCACCGGCAAGAACGTCGAGCTGCACGCCGCCGATCGTCCGCTGGGCACCATGCCGGCCTTCGTGCGCCAGGTGCCGATGCTGAAAGCGATGCATCCCGACACCATCCTCGCGTATGCCATGAACGGCGAGGCCATCCCCGCTGTCCACGGCTTCCCTCTCCGCGCGATTGTCCCCGGCTGGGAGGGGGCGTATTCGGTGAAGTGGCTGAACGCGCTCAAGGTGCTCGACAAGGACAGCGACAGCTTCTGGGTCGCGACCGGGTATCGCTATCCCAATCGCCGCGTCGCGCCCGGTGCGGCGGTCGATGCGAAAGACATGCTGCCGCTGACAGGCCTGGTGGTGAAGTCGTTGATCACGACGCCGGCCGCCGGCGCATCGTTCGCCCCCGGCAAGGTGTCGGTGGCCGGCTTTGCGTGGGCCGGTGAGGCTGACATCACCAAGGTGGACATCTCCATCGACCACGGCGCGACGTGGACACCGGCGCGCCTGGTTGGCGAGCAGGCGAAGTACACTTGGCGGCGGTTCGAGCACACGTTCACGGTCGGCTCTCCCCAGTCAGTGCTGATCCTCTCGCGCGCCACGGATTCGAAGGGAATCGCGCAGCCCGCCGTGTCGCACTGGAATCCCTCGGGCTATCTCTGGAACCAGTACGATTCCGTGCGGGTCGAAGTCAAATGATCCGCTACGCGCTCGTCCTGATTGTTCTCTCTGCGCCGACGGCCCTCGCGCAATCGCCCGGGGCCGATGTTCTGAAGCAGCGCTGCGTGAGCTGCCACGAAAGCGACCTCATTACGTCGCAGAAGCTCTCGCTGACCGGCTGGACGCGGTCGGTGGACAAGATGGTGCGGTGGGGCGCCAGCATCACGCCGGCCGAGCGCGAGGTGCTGCATCCCTACCTGGCGGCGAACTTCGGCCCCAAGCCGGCCGCCTCGCATGCAACTTCGGAGGCGGGTGCCGCGTCCTATCGACGAGCATGTCAGACCTGTCACGAGGCCGATCTCATCGAGCAGCAGAAGCTGTCGCGCCCGGGGTGGACCCGTTCGGTCGAGAAGATGATGCGATGGGGTGCCACGATCAGCGCCGACGAGAAAGAACCGTTGATCGAGTACCTGGCGGCTCGGTTCGGTCCACGGTAGGTGACCCGTGCTGATTGGTCTGGCGGCTGTCATCGTGCTCGGCATCCTGCTCTGGCTGGTGTCGCTGGCCGTTCGCGATTCGAGCATTGTCGATATTGCGTGGGGCCCGCTGCTCTTCCTGGTCGGCCTCACCTACTACCTGGCCACCGTGGCGCCAAGTTCGCGAGCCCGCCTGATGCTGGCGCTCGTGGCGCTGTGGGCCATCCGCCTGGCCGCGCACATCGGCGCACGCAATCTTGGCCACGGCGAAGACTTCCGCTACGCCGCCTGGCGCGCGCAGCATCCCGACACGTGGTGGATTCGCAGCTACTTTAAAGTGTTCCTGCTGCAGGGCCTGGTCGCCTGGCTCGTCGTCATGCCGCTGTACTACGCCATCACCTCGGCATCGCCGGTTCACTTCACGTTGTGGGATCAGACTGGCGCGCTCGTATTCGCGGCAGGATTCCTGTTTGAGGCGATCGGTGACGAGCAGTTGCGCCGCTTCAAAGCCGATCCGGCGAACAAGGGCCGTGTCATGAACACCGGCCTGTGGCGCTACACGCGGCACCCTAATTACTTCGGTGAAGCCGTCTTGTGGTGGGGTCTCGGCCTGATCGGCGTGGCAGCCGGGGGATGGCTGGGCCTCGTTGGGCCCGCGATCATCACGTACTTGCTGATTCGCGTCTCAGGGGTCGCGATGCTGGAGAAGACGCTGACAGAAACCAAGCCCGGCTACGCCGACTACATCGCGCGCACGCCCCCGTTTTTCCCACGCGTCCCACGCTAGGCATCGCTCGGCGAATTAATCGTGGTCACGCGTCGCCTGCTTTGCTCTCCAGTAGTCGTGGAACGCTTGCAGCCGTGGCAGGCTCTCACGATCCTTGACGCGATTGGCGGCCACCTTGCTGGCGATGATGTCATCGGGGTGGCACACCGGAAAACCCTCGGCGTCCACCCGCCGGGGCCACGCGTCCGCAAACCGTTCGATACCATCGGGCGCGAACACCAGGTCGAGGTCGAACGGTTCATCCTTCAACTGAACAAAGTCGCGGCCACTCGCGATGTCTCCCGCTTGCTCGGTCGTAATCGCGAAGCCAAGGTCCCTCAGTGCGGTGACCAGGGCCTGCCCGTTGGTGGGACTCTTGTCGACAAAGAGAACGGCATCCTGGGTGGTGTCCGGAAAGCCAAGCAGGATCGCGCCGGATGTGCCGATGAACAAGTAGCGAACGCCGTGACGCTGCAGCGTGTCGCGAATCTCCTGCGCCTGGCGGTATTCAAACGCGGCCATAGCCGAGCCACGACGGCAGATGAGCCTCGCACCAATCCCGGTACTCGGCCATTGAATCAAACGCCCGATAGGGGACGTCGTCCAGGACGGGCTTGTAGGTTAGGTGTGGATGAAGGCGTAACGGAAGCGGGTCTCCAGGGAACGCCGGGCGGCGGCCTCGAACTCCTCGATCCAGTCGCGCTGAGTTGAGTCGCCGGTCAATGATTCCATCCTCCTCGATTCTACGGCAGTTTCGCGGCCACGGTCGTCCACGAAAACAGCAGGAAGTTCCTCGGCGTGCTGTTCATCATCGCCAGCAAGCCATTGGGAAACCCCGACAATGGTGTCGATGTCACGTCGAGGCCATCGGTCTCGTCGGCCCCGGTCGGGATAGCGGCGAGCAGCGGCTGATCGTGCGGCCCGCGAGCACTGCCGTTGCGCGGGTAGATCATCAGTCGCGTAGCGCCGGGCAGCTGGTCGCTCGACACCAGGTAGCCGGCGCCGTCCGGCATCGCGTAAATCGCCAGCCCCTCGCGGTCGCCCTGGTAAACGTCGCGGCCGAGGACGGCGAGTTGCTTTGCCGCATCGGCGTGATCCGGATCAGCGTGATACTTCCGGATGCCGTAACGCTCGTCGGAGTAATAGACGTAGCCCAGCGCATCGTCCACAACCACGGCTTCAATCTCGCCAATCTCACCCGGGACCGGACCAAGCTGGCTGAAGGCGCCGAAGCGCCGGACCAGTGTCGCGGTGAGGGCACCATTCGTGCCGCCGAGGCGGTACTGCCACAGGTAGTTGGTCGTGCCGCCGGTCTTTGGTGCGACGATGGCGAACACCGCACCATCACGCGGCCGTTTGTACAGCGCAATGCCCATCGGCTCGTTAGCCAGCGCGGGCTGTCCGGTCAACACGGCCAGGCCGCTCGGCGCCAGGTCGCGGACCTCGCCATCGGCGGCGATGCCATAGACGCGAAGGCGGTGCTTGAGCCGCTCGGTGACCACGGCAATGTCGATCGGCCGGCCGCCGACACTGAACCCGTACTCGACATCGACGTTATTCGGGCGATCGAGTGGCGTGATCGCTTTCTTCAACGTGCCATCCAGGCGGAACACATACAGGCCGCCGGTGGCAGGCATCTTGTCGGTCGCGAAGACCAGGCTCTTCTCCGGATCGGCCGCGTTGATCCAGATCGCAGGGTCGTCCGGGTCGTTGGGCACCGGCGCGGTCGACCGCGCCGGCGAAAGCGGTGGTAGTTGCGCCATCACGGCGAGCATCACCACAACAACGAGCCTGAGCATGCCTTGCGATTCTAGGGTCTGGCCAACCACCACGGTGTTTCGGAGTTGTTAACACTCGCTTTGAAGGCAGTCGTCACAGTGGCGTTACACGGTTGTTGCCTGGCAGACAAGCGGACTGGGTAAGTTCGCGGGGTATGCTAATTACAGCCTTGCCTTTGCTCTTGCTTGCCACTCTGCTTGCCGCGTCACCCGTTGAGGCACAGGTCGATCGAGCCACGCTCGCCGGCCGGGTCGTCGATGGCTCGGGGGCGGCCGTGCCGGACGCGTCCGTCGAAGTGTTGGCGCGGACGACGGGACTGGTCCGCCAGACCCGCACCGACGCCTCTGGCGGTTATCGCGTCGCCGGCCTGCCGAACGGCACCTACCTGGTCACGGTGACCAAAGACGCGTTCCAAACCGCGGTCTACGACGATGTCCGCCTTCAGGTGGGCCAGACGCGAGCGCTCGACATTGCCCTGGCCGTCGGGGCCGTGACGAGCGAGGTCATGGTCACCGCGCAAGCCACCGCGGCAGACACGCGCACCGCGGAGCTTGGCGCCGCCGTCGGCAGCGCGCAGATTGAAGCGCTGCCGCTCAACGGCCGCAACTGGACCTCGATGATGGCGTTCGCGCCTGGCGCGACCAACACCGGCGAAGGCAGCCAGAACAACATCCGCTTCTTCGGGCGCGCTCGCGATGACAACAACTGGACCTTCGACGGCGTCGACGCCACCGGCGTGAAGGACCCGCGCACCGAAGCCTCATTGCGCCTGGTGATGTCGACCGAAGCGATCTCGGAGTTCCGCGTCAGCTCGACAAATTTCTCCGCGGACGCCGGCACCGGTGCCGGCGCGCAGGTCAACCTGGTTTCCAAGGGTGGCACCAACCAGTTCCAGGGCGGCGTCTTCGAGTACTTCCGCGACGAAGCGCTCGACCAGCGGCGGGTGCTCGACACCCTGCCCACCGAGCCGCCGTTCCGGCTGAATCAGTACGGCTTCTCGCTCGGCGGCCCCGTCGTGCAGAGCAAAACGTTCTTCTTCGTCACCTACGAGGGCCTGCGTCAGACGCTCGACACCGCCAACGATCGGCCGGCTTTGGTTCCGAGCGCCGCGTTCCGGGCGCAGGTGCAGGCCCTGCAGCCGGCACTGGCGCCGGTGATGGCGGCGTATCCGCTGGGCACGGCGCGCACCACCGACCCCAACATCGACGAGTATCGCGGCCGCAAGACCCTGAAGTGGAACGAAGACAGCTTCCTTGTCCGCCTCGATCACCGGCTGGGCAACTCGACCTCACTCGTGGCAAGGCTGAACGGCGTGAACGGGCTGATCGACAGCGAAGTACGCAGCGACCTGCTTGAGACCCGGCGGTCGGAGGCCTTCCCGAAGAACTTCACCGCGCAGTGGCAGCAGATTGTCTCGCCGCGCACGGTGGCCGAGTTCAAGTTCGGCTGGAACCTGTCGCCGCTCGACCGTGTGGACCAGGGCCTGGGCGCCGAAGGCTACGAGATCCGTAACGCCTTCACGCCGACACGGGCGACGTTCGTCAACGAAGAGAAGCCGCAATCACGGTCGTACCTCGGCAGCCTGCTCACGACCATGGGCGCGCACACCATCAAGTTTGGCGGCGAGTTCAGGCAGATTGACGTCAACGTCGGCAATGGTCCCGGCGTTGCGGTGCGCTGGAACTCGATTGCCGACTTCCTGATCAACCGCACCAACCGCATCCGCGTCGACGGCGAGCTGCCGCTGCAGGAAGGGCGGCGCTGGTACGGCGTCGGCTACGGCCAGACCGAGTGGCGCGCCGGTGACGCCCTGACCATTAACCTGGGCGTGCGCTACGAGTACTACTCGGTGATGACGGAGGCGTCCGGTGCGGGCAACGTGCTCGACCTCGACCGCTGCCCGCCGACCGCCACCAGCATTTACTGCGCGCCCGGCACGCCTTACTACTTGCCCGACAAGAATAACTTCGGGCCACGCCTCGGCCTGGCGTGGCAGTTGTCGCCGCGGGTGGTGCTACGAGGCGGCTATGGCATCTACTTCAGCCCCGGCCAGAACGACGACGTCACGGCGGCGATCGATAGCCTGGCGAGGCGCGGGGATCTGACGACCCCGGCGGCCTATCCGGTGCAGGACGACAGTCCGGGCGCCCTCAGCCTGGCCAACAGCCGGCCGCGCGCACTCCAGCGGGATCGCGAGGACATGTCCGCGCAGATCTACAGCGGCTCACTGCAGACCGAGCTCGCCGCCAACATCGTCGCGCAGATCGGTTACGTCGGCAGTCGCGGTCAGCACGTGTTCAACCGCATCTTCGTGAACACCATCGATCCGGCGACCGGGCAGCGGCCGTACGGCGCGCTGCTGACCACGCAGATCGACCGCAAGAGCTCGATGGGCGAAACCGAATACGACGGCCTCAGCCTGGGCCTGCAGCGCAACATGAAGAACGGGTTGCTGATGCAGGGCACCTACACGCTGGGGCGCTCGATGGACAACAACGCCGGCAACGGCGAGGGCAGCGAGTGGCAGAACGCGCAGTGCGGTGACTGCGAGTGGGGCCCCTCGGACTTCGACGCCCGGCACTCGATGGCCTTCAACATGGTGTACCAGTTGCCGTTCGGCAGCGGCCGCGCCAAAGCCGCCGAGGGCGTCGTCGGCGCACTGTTCGGCGACTGGGATGTGAGCGCGGTGTTGCTGGCGAAGAGCAGCCGTCCGATCAACGTCACCATGGCCCGCACGGCGCCGGACGGCGCCGACGTCAACCAGCGTCCCAACCTGGTGCCCGGCGTCGAGCCGGTGCTCGGCGGCACCGACCTGTGGCTCACCAGCGCCGCCTTCGCGGCCCCGGCCGCGAACCAGTTCGGCAATTCGCCCCGCAACGGCGTCCGCGGGCCGAGTGCATGGCAGTTTGACCTGTCGCTCAGCAAGGCCATCCGATTGGCTGGACGCGCCTCGCTCGATTTGCGGCTCGACACGTTCAACCTGTTCACCGTCGACCAGTACGGCAACCCGGCCAGGGACTTCTCGGCGCCATTGACGTTCGGCGTGCTCAGCCCGCTCAATTCGGGACCGACCGGCACCGGCACGGCGCGCCAGTTACAGCTCGGTATCCGGTTGAACTTCTAGTCATTTGATACACTGCGGAGCTGGTGGTTGATACTCCGGCTCCGCAGCATTCCCCTCGCTGGCTCCTTCTGCTTCTCCTGATTCTGTTCTTCGGCTCGGGCGTCTGCGCGCTCGTGTACCAGGTGATGTGGCTGCGGCTGCTGGCGCTGGTGTTTGGCGTCACCGTCTATGCCGCCAGTACCGTGCTCGCCGGCTTCATGGCGGGGTTGGGCATCGGCAGTTACGCCGCCGGCCGCCTGGCCACATGCATCACCCGACCGCTCGCGGCGTTCGGCATTGCTGAAGTGCTGGTTGGCATCACGGCCTTCGCCTCTCCCGTGGTCCTCGATTCGCTGACCAAGGTCTGGGTTGCGCTCCACCCGTCGCTGCCGGACTCTGTGGCGGTGATCACCATCATTCGCTTCGTCGTGGCCTTCCTCGTGTTGATCGTGCCGACCTCGCTGATGGGCGCGACCTTGCCGCTCGTGATCAAGTCGGCCGTTGCCCGCGAGGCCCGCATCGGCGGGCGCATCGGCTTGCTCTACGCCGTCAACACGACAGGCGCAATCATCGGCGCCCTGGTCGCCGGCTTTTACCTGATCTCCGAGGTCGGGGTCTCGCTGTCGTTCCGCATGGCGGCAATCGGCAACCTCGTGATCGGCATCGTCGCGCTCGCGGCGGCCTATGCCATGCCCGCGCAACCCGCCAGGCAGGCGGCCCCGCCCGTTGAAGAGACGGGAGCGCCAACCTTGCTCTCGACCGGTCAGCGCCAGCTCGTACTGTGGACGTTCTTCGTCTCGGGCGTGATGTCGCTGGCGCTTGAGATTATCTGGTTCCGCATGCTGGTGGTGTTCCTGCGGCCCACGGCGTATGCCTTCACTATCATGCTGGCTTGTGTGCTGACCGGCATCGCGCTCGGCAGTGCGCTGGCCACACCGATTCTGCGCAGGCGCGGGCGCTGGTTGCCAGTGCTGGCGGTGATCCAGGCGCTCATCGGCGTGGTCGCGGTGCTCTCGTTCAACGCCCTGGCCCGCAGCCAGGCGGTGGCCGACGCAGCGACGCCGTGGTTTGCCGCCATCGGCCTCAATACCTACCTCGCCCCGCTCGTGGCGTCGAGCATGGTGGCCATGCTCCCCACCATGCTGTTGCTCGGCCTGGCCTTCCCGATTGGCATGTCCCTCTGGGCCGGTGATGACCCGAGCGATGAGGCCAGCCGTCGGGTCGGGGCCTTCTATTCGCTGAACGTCTTCGGAGCGATTCTCGGGTCGCTGCTGGCCGGCTTCGTGCTGCTGCCCGCGGTCGGCTCGCGTCACAGCCTGATCGTGGTGTCGGCGCTGGCGACCTCCTCGAGCATGGCATTGGCCTGGTCACAGCGCGCCACGCGGCCGTCATTCAGCTACGCCGTGATGGCCCTGGCGCCCGCGCTCTTTGGGTTGGGCGCGACCTACGCGGTGGAACCCTTCGATGTCGCCTTTGCGCGCTTTCACCGCAACGAGACACTGGTCTGGCGTCAGGAAGGCGTGCAGACGACGGTGGCCGTACACGACCGCGGCGGCAACCCGCCGATGCGTGTCATGTTTCTCGACGGCAACCACCAGGCGAATAACTCGCCGGGGACGGCGTTCATTCACCACCGGATTGGCGCGCTGCCGATCATGCTGCATCCGGCTCCCACCACGGCGCTCGTGATCGGCCTCGGCGGCGGCGCCACGCCCGGCGCCGTCGCCCGCTACCACGTCGACGTCGACGTCGTCGAACTCTCGGCCGCCGTCGTTGCCGGCTCGGCGTTCTTCAAGGACATCAACTTCGACCTGCTGTCGCGCCCCAACGTGCACCTGCGCGTGGACGATGGCCGCAACTTCATGATGATGGGACGCAAGAAGTACGACGTCATCACGGCCGACATTATTCTGCCGCGCCACGCCGGCGCCGGCGCGCTCTATTCGAAGGAGTACTACGAGCTGGTGCGCCACTCGCTGGCCGAGGGCGGACTCGCGATGCAGTGGAACGGCGCCGACTCCATGACCGAGTACAAGCTACTGCTGCGGACGTTCGTGTCGGTGTTTCCCTACACCACGCTATGGGCCGACGGCGGCCTGATGCTCGGCAGCACCAAGCCGTTCACCATCAGCCAGAGCGGCTACGAGGCCAGGCGGAAAGGCTTCGATCTTCTGAACTGGGACCTGGCGACGCTGAAGCGCATCTACTCGGCCGGGCCGGAAGAGATTCGCGAGTTTCTGGGTAACGACGGCCCGCTGCTGACCGACGACAAGCCGGTGATCGAGTACTTCCTGTCGTTGCCGAAGAATGACTTGCCTGGCGGCTACACGGGGAAGCTCGGCGTGTTTGAAAAGCTTTTGACGCCGTAGAGGCGTCCTACCCGCCCGCTGTAATTACAATCGCCTCACACGAGCGCGCTCCGGTGTGCACGTACGAGTGCGGCTGCGACGCGTCGAAGTAGATTGAATCGCCCTCAGCAAGTTCGTGCTCCTCCGCACCGAGCTTCAACAGCAGCGTGCCCTTCAGCACATGAATGAATTCAGCCCCGGCGTGTTCGTGTGCTCGTGGCTTGGCGACGGAGGCGAACTTCACCCAATAGGCGTTCAACTTCCGCTCGGTCGCGGTGAAGTCCAGACACTCGAACTCCCACGCGACCTCGCGGCCGCCGAGCTTTTCGCTGAAGCGGGTCCGCTCCGCGCGCCGGACGATGCCGAAGGACTTGCGGGCGGCGGCCGTGAAGAAGTGATCGAGGCCGACCCCGAACACCAGGGCAATACGGAGCAAAGTCGGCAGCGTCGGGTAGAGGATGCCTCGCTCGAGCTTGGAGATCATCGCCGCCGACAGGCCGGTGTGCCGACCGAGCTCGACCAAGCCGATCTTCTTGCGCAGGCGGAGCGCGCGGAGCTTGGGCCCGACGGCGTATTCGCGCAGGCGATGGCTGAGGACTTTCGACAGCATTTAACTATAAGTTAAACATATAGCCTCCACAGGAACAATCAAGAAAACCATATTGCGCCCCGCTTGCACCGTCCAGCGCCTGGCCGTCGTCCCATAGGGGTATCGCGGTGCTGTGGTTGCCGCGGCGACAGTTTAGAAACGAAACTCAAGGAGAGTAGTGATGAACGCGTTTGCAAAGAAGCTGATGGTTGGCGCCGCGGTGGCGGCTCTGGTGTTGTCGATGGGTAGCACGGGTCGCGCGCAGGGCAAGGACATTGTTGACACCGCGGTGGGCGCGGGACAGTTCAAGACCTTGGCGGCGGCGCTCGGCGCGGCTGGCCTGGTCGAGACGCTCAAGGGCGCGGGCCCGTTCACG
>SXGQ01162856.1_pt1 | contig 20436 bp, 24 predicted proteins | sample 3178371 | NCBI WGS metagenome assembly SXGQ01 (sample SAMN11356859, study PRJNA531348) | freshwater metagenome | isolation source: freshwater sample F1-20 | place: China: Fuxian Lake, Yuxi | collected 2017-12-25 | reverse complement strand
TGGCTCGGGTGTCAACGGGCCTGTTGTCGTGGGACTGCTCGCAGTGGCCGCTGGTGTGATGGTGAGGTCACGTCAACGACGATCGATCAACTGATCGAGGTTGTCTCAGTCACCACCGCTCGTCCGCTTACCGCCATCTGGCCACGGGAACGGAATCCTCTCCGGACTTTCGTTACCACTCAGCACACGCTGACGCTCGGATTCGAATGCCTCCGTTGCGGAGCATCGCCCCGCCGTCGCCCCGCGACGGAGTAATTTGACCTCGATGCGACGGACTTGTGAACGACCCGGATGTGGCGCACCGAGTGCGGTTATGTACGGATACGGGATGACCGCTTCGGTTGCGAACGGACCGGGAACCATGTGGCTCGACGCGTGGTCGCCGGACCGTGATCCGGCCGATGCCCCCGCCGACGTGCGTGGTGTGCACCCGTCACGGTGCTTTGCTCGGCCCGCCTCGTGGCTGGACGCTCGACGATCGTCGCGAATCCATCCCGCGACTGTTCAAGCCGCGTGATCGTGGGTTCAAGCCCCGCATCGCTCACCCAGTGATCTCAGCGTGGAGACCCGCAAGGTCTCCACGCTGAGATCTTTTAATTAACCTTGACATTTGGTGCTTAACAGGCTCAACTGCAGTTATGAACACACCAGATAATCAACTTAATAGTCCAGCAACATCCGATAAGTCATACACGACGGCGTTGCTGCTGTCGTTTTTTCTCGGCAGTTTAGGCATTGACCGCTTCTACTTGGGCTACAAAGGCCTTGGAATCGCCAAGCTTCTGACGCTCGGGGGTGTGGGAATTTGGGCGCTTATTGACTTCGTTCTGATTGTGATGCGCAAAGTTCCCGACGCTCAAGGTCGCCCTTTAGCCTGACAACTCTGAAGAGGTCTTTCGAGACCTCGTCTCAAAAATTTTACTCGGCTACCTTTGGTAGCCGGGTCTTGTGTTTGTCACCGTTTCAGGTGGTGAGACGGGCTAATTTGAGGATGTGCGTCGTCTGTGTGAAAAGCCTGGATGTGGACAGCCTGTTGCTGTCATCTACGGCTTGGCCCCGAGCGGCACTGAAGCAGGTTTGTGGGTCGATCACTGGTCGCCAGAACGCATCGAAGAAGTTCCGCCGCCTGGTGCACGCGGAGTGGTGTGTCAGAAGCATTCAGAGTCATTATCGGCTCCGCGTGGCTGGATGTTTGAAGATCGACGTGAGGCGATTCCGCGTTTGTTTAAGACGCGCGATCGTGGCAACTTGAGCGCTGTTCCCAAACCGACCACTGCAACGCCGCGACCAAAGTCTGACTCGACGGGCTCAATTAAACGTGATGTCACTGGGGCAACGAAGCGTGATGTGACCGGATCGGTGAAGCGACCACGTCCGGCCGATATTCCGCGACCGAGTTTGTTCGCCGAGCTTGATGAGCCAGTCGTAGAGACTCCTGTTGTTGAGGTGGTCGTTGCTGAAGTATCAGTTGTCGTCGATGCACCTGTTGCTGAAGAAGAAGTTGTTATTGTCCCCCTTACTCAAGATGATTCAACCGAACTCTTGATTCGTCAAGATGTTGATACTCGTTGGGCTCCGCACTTTGACCCAGATGACGACCTTGGCGGAATGCTTGACGCCACTGGCACTATGTTGCGCGACGCGTTTAGGTCGCGTCACAACGGTCGTCGCGATCAGTGAGATAACGATCAATCATGGATATCCGGGTTGATGTTGAACTGCCGTGCTCGATTGATGCGGTGTTGCCGCTGATCAATGATTTAACGCAATATCCGCAATGGATGGGCCTTGTTCATGCTGTGGTGCCCGAAGCCAATAATCAAGCCTGGCAGGTTGAATTGCGCGGCAAGATCGGTCCGTTTGCTCGATCAAAACGTCTACGAATGGTGCAAGTCAAAACCTCGAGCCCCGAGCATTTGCGATTTGAGCGGGCCGAAGTCGATGGCCGATCACACAGTGCGTGGGTGCTTGAAGCAAAAGTTTCTCAGCAAGCATCAATGACCACGCTCAATATGACTTTGCAGTATTCGGGTCGTTTGTTCTCGAGCGTTGTTGAACGCGCCCTGCACGACGAAATTGAAGCGAGCAAACAGCGACTCCGCAAACTCGTTGCTCAGTAGTTGCCCATTATTTCGCCCACGCGCTGTAGCGACCATTGTCGCGTTGTTGAAGATGTAGCGACATTGAAAAGCATTCCGACAAATTATCGGCAGTGAAACATTCAGTGATCGTTCCACGAGTCATGGCCTTGCCATCTTTCAAGAACAAAACGTGAGTCATGCCTGGTGGAATCTCGTCAACATGGTGAGTCACAAGTACAAGCGGGGCAGCGTTGGCGTCAAGAGTCAATTCGCTTAATGCTTCGACTAATTGTTCGCGACCACCAAGGTCGAGTCGAGCACTGGGCTCGTCCATCAACACGATATTTGGGTTATTCATGAGCGAACGAGCCAACAGCACTCGTTGCTGTTCGCCCGATGACAATGTTCCAAATGTGCGGTGAGCCAAATGACCAATACGCATGCGGTCAAGGCAACGTTGGGCCTGTTGTTCATCGGCTGCGTCGTATTGATGCCACCAAGTTTCAAGAGCAGCGTTCTTGGCGGTCATGACCACATCAAGAGCAATCAGTGTAGGACGCAGTTCGCTGGCAAATGATGCCGACACGTAACCAATGCGCTGGCGCAGGGTGCGTACATCGGTGGTGCCGAGGGTTTGACCCAAGACCGAAACCGACCCGTAGGTGGGGTGCTCGTACATCGCGGCAATGCGCACCAAAGTGGTTTTGCCCGAACCATTGGCACCAAGGACCAACCACCGCTGATCTGCTTCAACCGTGAGCGACACCGAGTCCAAAATGGTGCGACCGTCACGTACAAAACTGATTTTGCTGAGTTTGAGGGCGGCGGCCACGGTGCAAGGCTACGAGGATCGCTCAAAGTTGGGAGATCGGACGATGCTAGAACCCCTTGCCTTGTCAAAAATGGGGCTGGGTGCGCGAACATAGAGGCGTGACAGCAACGGTTTCACCTCTTGAGCAATTGAGTGAGGCATTGCGAACTGAACTCGCTGCCAAGGCAGTCACCGATCTGGCACGGCTGAGCGGTGGGGCCTCGCGTGAAACCTGGAGCTTCAAGGCTGACGACCGCCCATTGATCTTGCAGCGTCAGCGCAAGGGCGATATCCGCGATATGGGTGTTGAGGCTCGAGTCGTACAGGCGGCTTTCAATGCCGGAGTCCCTGTGCCTGAACTCATTGCCAATGGTTCTGGTGACATTGGTTTGGCCTTCATGATCTTGTCGCACATTGAAGGCGAAACAATCGCCCGCAAGATTTTGCGCGATGAACAATTCGCCAATGCCCGAACGAAGTTGGTTGCGCAATCGGCACATGCTCTGGCGGCCTTGCACTCAATTGATGCGTCAACAATCTCGGGGCTACCGAGCATTGATCAGGTTCAGCAATATCGCGAGACGCTCGACAATCTCAATCAGGCCTTGGGTCAAGCGCATCCAACATTTGAATTGGCTTTTCGCTGGCTTGAACGTCATCGTCCAACATCAACGCGCACGGCGCTAGTTCACGGCGATTTCCGTTTAGGAAATCTGATGGTCGGGCCAGATGGTTTGCGGGCGGTGCTCGATTGGGAACTCGCCCACATTGGTGATCCCATTGAAGATCTGGGGTGGCTGTGTGTGCGAGCATGGCGCTTTGGTGCATCACAACCAGTTGCTGGCCTAGGCGACTACGACACCTTGATCTCTGAATATGAAATGGCGAGTGGGCTCAAGGTTGACCGCGAAGTTGTTCGCTGGTGGGAAGTCTTGGGAACGTTGAAGTGGGGAATCATGTGCATGATTCAAACCAGTTCACATGTTTTGGGTATGAGTCGCAGTCATGAATTGGCAGCAATTGGTCGACGCGTGTGCGAAAACGAGTATGACTTGTTTGTGGCCCTTGACGGAAAGTGGTGACGAAGATGACGATGCCCCATGATGTTCCGACTGCTGCACAACTCATTGAGTCAGTGCGCGAGTGGCTCGAAAAAGATGTGTTGACATCAACGACTGGCCGCGTTCAGTTTCATTCACGCGTGGCCATCAACGTTTTGGCAATGGTCGAACGTGAATTAGCAGTCGGTAAACAACAGGCCCTTGATCATGCGGCGCGACTTGCTGTTTTGGGAATGAAAGATGATGCCGAACTAGCAACGGCAATTCGTAACGGCGATCTTGATGATCGATTCAACGAAGTCGTTGAACTCGTGCGGGCCAGCGTCCTCGACAAATTAGCAGTCGCCAATCCGTCGTATGCGTTGCCCACTTCTACTTCGAACAACTGACTACTTCGAGCGACTGATCTGCACTGGCTGGCCGGCAGCAAGCTGACCGCAGGCTGCAGCAATATCGGTACCACGGTTGCGGCGAATGGTGGCGTTGGCTCCCATGCCGACTAACTGATCGCAGAATGCCTGCACCTGATTGCGGCTTGAACCACGAACTTCATAACCCGGTGTGGGGTTGAGCGGAATCAAGTTGACGTGTGCAGGCACGCGGAATGAGCGACAAATCTGAGCAAGTTCAATGGCGTCGCTCGGACGATCGTTAACGCCATCAATTAAGGCCCATTCGAAAGTGAGGCGACGATTCTTTGATTCAAGGAATCCGGCACAGGCTTCCATCAATGCTTTGATGGGGTAGCGGCGGTTGATCGGGACCAAAGCGTCACGCAAGTTGTCATTGGCGGCGTGCAAACTCACAGCTAAATTGACGGGCAACGGACGCGAGGCCAGACGATTGATACCCGGAATAATGCCGACGGTGCTCACGGTGAGGTGACGGGCCGACAGACCAACATCTTCGTGCAGACGCACGATTGATTCCCAGACAGGCTCTTCATTGGCAAGCGGTTCGCCCATGCCCATGTACACCACGTTGCTCACGCGACGATCCATGGCCTTGGCGCGTTGCGAAGTACGTACAACTTGTTCAACAATTTCGCCCGCAGTGAGGTGGCGCGTGAAACCGGCTTGACCAGTTGCGCAAAAACCACACGCCATGGCGCAACCGGCTTGCGTGCTCACGCAAACGGTGGCGCGATCGGGGTAGATCATGAGAACGGTTTCGATGCGGCTGCCGCCGTCGAGTTGCCACAAGAACTTGATCGTGGTGTCGTCATCAGAAACGACTTCTTCAACCAAGGTCAACGAGTTGGGCAACAAATCAACAAGTTGTGCACGCAACGCTTTGGGGAGCGCAGTCATGTCTTCGGGAGCATTGAGTTCGGTATACAAGCCCTTCCACAACTGATCGACGCGATAGCGCGGTTCGTTCAGTAAAAGGTTTTGAAGTTCGTCGCGCGAAGCGCCATAACGGGTAATCACAATGTCAGCCTGTCAGATAAATGAGTCGAAGTGGTGGTGTCTAAATGGTTTCGGCAAGTTTTGCGTACTCAGCCATACGGGCTCGTAACACATCAAGGCTTGCGGTCCAGAAAGCTTCGCTGGTGACATCGATACCGAAGGCGGCGCCAAGTTCTTCGGCGGTCGCCATGCCGGCACGACTGAGAAGATCGTCGTAGCCGCCACGGAAGCGATCGGGATCGGCGTGATATTGCGCAAACAAACCGAGACCGAACAACAAGCCGTAGGTGTACGGCCAGTTGTAGAAGTGACTGCCGTAGTAGTGGCTCTTCAAAACCCACATATGTGGATGGGCGGTTGTCTGATCAAGTCCATCGCCGTAAGCGTCGGCTTGCGCCTGCAACATGATTTCATTGAGTTCGTTCACGCCAAGAGTGCGACGTTGACGGCGAGCAAACACTTCAGTTTCAAATAAGAAGCGACTATGAATGTCAACAACAACTTGATTGGCGCCTTGTAGGTCGACATCAAGAAGTGCGAGGCGTTCTTTGCCTTGCAGAGTTGCGAGACCTGCTTCGACCACAAGTGTTTCGCAAAAGATGCTCGCGGTTTCGGCGAGCGCCATCGGTAAACGCTTTTGCAGCGGTGTGCGACCAGAAAGTTGAGTGTTGTGATACGCGTGCCCAAGTTCGTGAGCCGTGGTTTGGGCTGATTCAACTGAACCGCTCCAGTTCAACAACACCAATGAGCGATCGTCGACGAACGGCATGCAGAAGGCACCGCCAACTTTTCCTTCACGTGGCGGTACATCGAGCCACGATTCGTTGACGGCCCGATCAACGAGGCCAGCCAAGTTGGGGCTGAACGATGAAAAAGCGTTGCGGACTAAATGAATGGATTCGTCCCAGGTGATTGATCCACCGGCAACAGGTAGCGGGGCCAGGAGGTCCCACCATGGCAAGGCTCCGGTGTGTCCGTGCAAGCGTGCCTTGGTGCGCATCCATGAGCGGAAGTCGGGGAGCGAGGCAATGATGGCCGACTGCATGGCATCAAAGGTGGCGCGGCTGACGCTGTTGCCATAAAGCGATGCGTCAAGTGGTGAATCCCAGCGTCGACGACGATTGATGGTGTTGGCTTCGCCCTTGATGGCGTTCATGGCCGCAGCACACGCGGTTGCGACAGTTGGCCAGGCCACCAATTCGGCGTCGTACGCAGCCTTGCGAACCGCCACATTGGCTTCGGTGGCTAGACCGCGCACTGCGGGCATGGGCATGCGCTTCGTGCCGGTTGGAAGTTGAACATCAACGGTGAGTTGCGAGGTGATATCACCTTGCAAGCGGCCCCATGCCGACGAACCAGTGGTTGAGAGTTCGGCGTAGAGACCTTCTTCTGATTCGTCCATCTGGTGTTCTGAACGTTCGGCGAGTCGCATGAGCGGTCCGAGGTGATCGCGTGCTTCGCTGCTGACTGCAGACAAAGCATCAACATCGTGATCGCACACGAAATCGGCAAGGCGGGCGAGCAATGGTGTGATGCGTGAACCCGCTACTTCAATTTCGGAAAGCAACGCTTGAGCAGTTTCGTCGCGCGTGTTTGTTGCGACAGTTGCGTAGATGTATGCCTCAAGGATTTCGGTTTGCGCGACGACTGCATTGAAATCACGAATGGCTCGGTCAAGTCGACTTCCGGTTTCGCTCTCAACAGTTGGCGACACGCCATCGGGAAGCGCCCGAATGCCGAGTTCATCGTAGAGGGCTTCAAGACGACCGACATCAGACTTGACTCGTTCAAGCGAATCGACAAATGAGCGACTCGTCAACGATTCGTGCACATCGGTGACACTCCAGAGTGGAAGATTCTCGGTCGCGGTCATGACTGCTCGCTTTCGGTAGTTGAAGAAATTGGCGCAATATCGCCAACGAATGCGCGGTCGGTGCGGTGGACGCGAAATCCAAGACCTTCATATAAGGCCATCGCTGCTGCATTGTCGGGATCGACATACAACATCGCAGTTTTGATGCCGCGTTGACTCATGTTGACGAGTCCCGAGACCACCATTGACTTGCCGAGTCCGTGACCATGGAATTTTGGGTCAACAGCAATCACGTAAATCTCGCCAAGTACCGGATCGGTGTCGTGATGAACTTTGGTCCAACAAAATCCGGCGAGTTGATTGTCAATCTCGTGCAACACAAAACCGTTTGCATCAAACCACGGTTGAGCAAGGCGTGCCGACAAGGTTGCATGATCCCATCCACCTTGTTCGGGATGATGTTCGAAGGCTCGATTGTTGACGGTGAGCCAAGCCTCTTCGTCTTGACCCTTTACGAATGTGCGCACTGCAACTTGTGCTTCGGCATCGCTACTAGATAACGGAAGTGAGCGACGCATCTGATGTAAACGACGCCCTGGTGTGAGTCCGACTTGGGCTGCTACTTGTTCATGACCAATGGTTGGTTCAAAGACCCACCAATGCACGTGTCCGCCACCGTTGATGGCGACTTCGTGAAGTGCAGCATTCAATAGCTCGGGCCCGATGAGATGCATCTCGTAACGGTGGTGCGGATGAACTACGAGTTCAATCGAGAACGAATCATGGCCCTTGCTGATTTGGGCGTAGGCCACGGGATGGTCGTGATCACCTTCCCAGGCAACAAGTCCGGCGAATCCTTCGCGACCGCCGTCAACGAGGTCGAGCCACAGGTGATCAGAGAGCGGGCGATGGCCGTCGGCGCGTTCGGCATCGCGCAAAAGGTCGCGGACTACCGAGATGTCATCAGGCTGCATTTGCCGTTTGATATCTAAGATGCGCATGGAGTCACCCTATCGGCGGTGGTTCAGGGGCTGAACGAGTTGATTAGGGTCAAATCATGGCCAGCAAGAAAGCACCAGCAAAAAAGACACCCGTCAAGAAAGCAGTAGTGAAGAAACAAGCAAAGGTCAAGTTCAAGGGTAAGCCGAAAGATCAAGCCATTGAAGTCGCGCGACGTTTAGCGATTGGTTACCCCGAAGTGATTTGCGAACTTGATCATCGCAACGCATTCGAGTTGATTTCGGCCACCATCTTGTCGGCCCAATGCACCGACGTGCGCGTCAACATGGTGACGCCAGCATTGTTTGCGCGTTTCCCAGATCCGTGGTCATTGGCATCAGCTGATCCATCAGAAGTTGAATCACTCATTCGCTCGACGGGCTTTTATCAAAGCAAAGCGAAAAACTTAATGGGTATGGCGAGAAACTTGATTGAACGTTTTGGGGGAGAAGTGCCGAGCGAACTTTCAGATCTCGTGACCTTGCCAGGTGTTGGTCGCAAGACGGGCAACGTTGTGCGCAGTGTGGTGTTTGATTTACCAGGGCTTCCTGTCGACACGCACGTGGGACGTTTGTCGCGACGACTGGGACTCACGAAACTTGAAGACCCCGTGAAGGTTGAATTGCAACTCAACGAGTATTTGCCACCAGTCGAATGGGGTTCGTTCAGTCTGCGACTCATCTTGCACGGTCGGCGCGTGTGCGACGCGCGTAAACCGCAGTGCACGATCTGCGAATTGGCTGACATTTGTCCGTCGGCAGGTGTGCCGGTGACCGCTCCGACAACGAAGCGGTCACCCCGCAAAAGTTGAAATTGACCGTTCCTCGTGCTTCTGGTGAGGATTTTTATTCATTTTGGGGAAAAATCCTCACCAGAATCACAAGGGGATGTGGGCTATTTCACGATTTTGCTAGCCCGTAACAACGATCGTTGAGCAGTGCGTAAGGCTCGATCGGCTTCGTGGATAGCCATCAGTAGATCGTCGTGCTTGCCATCAAGGTTCATCTGGCCCAGATCGGCGACGCGCTGGCGGTAGCGCTCGGCACCTTCGGCCATCACGGCAAGTTCGGCGGCAATTGTGGTCAAATCAGATGAGGTCACGGCTCAACCATATGCCATGGGCTGTCAAAACATTCAGGGTAATCCTGCTTGGGGCCTAAGTCATCAGGCTCTCACTGCCTCGCTTGGGTAGCCTTGCAGGGTGACCCGAGTGCCCGTTCGAGACGATCTATCTGCGCTTGAGGGCTACCACTCGCCCCAAGTCAATGTTCGGGTGCGACTCAACACCAACGAGGCCCCAGTTGCGCCCCCAGTGGCCTTTCGCCAGGCCTATGCCGAGGCCGTCGCCAAGATCGAATGGCACCGTTACCCCGACCGCAGCGCCACGGTCTTGCGGGCGGCCATTGCCGAATTGCACGGGGTCGACCCCGCCATGGTGTTTGTGGCCAACGGCAGCAACGAAGTTCTTCAGACTATTCTCTTGACGTTCTCGGGATTTGGTCGAACTGTCGCCACCTTTGAACCGACCTATCAAATGCACGGTCAGATCGCTCGCAGCACTGGGGCAACAGTTGTCGAGGGCGAGCGCGGCGCCGACTTTTCGTTAGATATTGCTGAGGTCCGTCGTGTGATCACCGAGTCGCGCCCTCATGTCACATTCTTGTGTTCTCCGAACAACCCAACGGGCGGGGTCGATTCGCCCGAGTTAGTGCGTGAAGTGCTCGGGTTAAATGCCGGGCTGGTCGTCGTCGACGAGGCTTATGGTCAGTTCGCCGATTGGACTGCACTCGAATTGGTCAGCGAAGAAACTCCACTCGTGGTGACGCGAACATTTTCTAAGACCTGGAGCATGGCCGCGGCGCGTCTGGGTTACCTCATCGGACCAAAGTGGCTTGTCGCCGAACTCGACAAAGTTGTTTTGCCATACCACCTTGACACCGCCAAGCAGATCGCCGGGACTTTGGCCGTGCAATATCGGGGCGATATGGAAGAACGCGTGCGCATGATTGTTGCCGAACGCGAACGTGTCGTTGCCGCCTTGAAAACTCTCGACATTGAAGTCTTTCCCAGCGGCGCTAACTTCGTATTGTTCCGCACGAAGTCAAAAACTGGTCGGGCCGTTTGGCAAGGTTTGCTAGATCGCAGTGTGCTCATCCGAGACTGTTCAGGTTGGCCACGTTTAGAAAATTGCCTGCGCGTCACCATTGGCACGCCAGAAGAAGATGATGCTTTTCTTGTTGCTCTCACGGAGGTTTTGAAATGAGTCGTACCGCTAGTCGTTCACGCACAACTGCTGAAACATCGATTGAACTGTTCGTTGATCTTGACGGAACCGGAAAGTGCGATGTCAGCACCGGCATCCCGTTCTACGATCACATGTTGTCGCAGGTTGGCAAGCACGGTGGATTCGATCTTCGTATTGCTGCCAAAGGCGATATTCATATTGATACGCATCACACAGTCGAAGATGTTGCGATCACCTTTGGTGAAGCAATCCGTGAAGCTCTTGGTGACAAGAGTGGAGTTCGCCGTTTCGCGAGTGGGCTATATCCATTAGATGAAGCACTCATTGAAATTGCCCTCGACCTCTCGGGTCGTCCATTTGTGGTGTGGGATGTCCCGTTACCTGAGTGCTTGCCCTTAGGTGATCCCGCCTTTGATCCGCAGTTGGCCGAGCACGCCATCAGTTCGTTGGCAACGTCAGCCGGAGTGACCTTGCACGTTGGGCTCAAGCACGGTCGTAACGTGCACCACATCATTGAGGCTGCTTTTAAAGGTCTTGGCCGTTGCTTCCGCGATGCTGTGCGTATTGAAGGCACCGAGGTGCCGTCAACCAAGGGTGTGTTGTGACGGTGTTTTGTGAGTAAACCCGTAATTGCTGTTCTTGATTACGGCATCGGCAATCTGCGCTCAGCTGAAAAGGCATTACAAAAAGTTGGTGGTGACGCGCGTCTGACGCGTGACCCTGCATTTGCCGCGTCGGCTGATGCCGTTGTCTTGCCAGGCGTTGGCGCATTCGGTGCGTGCATGGATGCGTTGCGCGGTGCTGGTCTCGAAGATGTTGTCTACGGCGCCGTCGATTCGGGTCGTCCATTCTTAGGTATCTGTGTCGGCATGCAGATGTTGTTCACATCAAGCCAAGAAGATCTTGATGCTCGAGGACTCGACATTATTTCAGGAACCGTGAAGTGGATTCCGCCGGGTGTGAAGCGCCCGCAAATGCAGTGGAACAAACTCGCTTTTAGTCAGCCCGATGACCCCATGTTTGAAGGTGAGTTATTGCGCGATGCATCGAATGGTTCGTGGGTGTATTTCGTGCATTCGCTCCATGGTGTTCCGATGGATCCCTCGCTCGTGGCCGCCACATGTGATTACGGCGTCACTCTGAATGCAGCGTTTCGACAGGACAATGTTTTTGCCACGCAGTTTCACCCCGAAAAATCGGGTGCAAGCGGCTTGGCGTTGCTTGACAACTTTGTGAAAGCTGCTGGTGCGTAATGGGTGTGGAACTGTACCCAGCCATCGATCTTCGCGGTGGTCATGTCGTGCGCCTGTTGCAAGGTGACTACGCACAAGAAACTGTGTACGGTGATGACCCGGTTGTTGTTGCGACATCTTTTGCTGATGCGGGCGCAACCTGGATTCACATAGTCGATCTTGACGCGGCACGTACCGGTGACCCCATCAATCGTCCCGTCGTTGCAGCCGTTGCGAAAGCCCTTCGAGGCCGAGCATCAATTCAAACTGGTGGCGGCGTGCGCGCACTCTCGGATGCTCAAGCCCTAGCCGATGCCGGAGTTGCACGAGTTGTGATGGGTTCAGCGGCAGTGGCCGACCCGTCTCTGGTTGAAGCAGCAGCGAAGGTTGTTGCGGTGGCCGTTGGTCTTGATCATCGTGCTGGTGAAATTGCGGTTCACGGATGGACAAAAGATTCGGGTGTACATCTCAATGAAGCACTATCGTGGTTTCCGTCTGCTTCAGCTTTTGTGATCACCGACATTTCGCGTGACGGCATGTTGCAAGGACCAGATGTCGACGGATTGCGTGCTGCGGCGATGGCAACAACAATTCCGGTGATTGCCAGTGGCGGTGTTGCCTCGCTGGATGACGTACGAATTCTCGCGATGATTCCTGCGCTTGCCGGAGTCATCACTGGCAAAGCAATTTACGAAGGTCGCTTTACGGTTGAACAAGCCGTTGCTGCTCTGCGCGATGTCAATCTTGGTTCGGGGGGTGCGCAGTGAAAGTTGCCCGCGTCATTCCGTGTCTTGACGTGACAAATGGTCGCGTTGTCAAAGGGACCAATTTCATCAATCTCCGTGACGCTGGTGACCCTGTTGAATTGGCGGCGCGTTACGACGCCGAAGGTGCCGACGAATTGGTGTTCCTTGATATCACAGCCTCAAGCGATGGGCGCGAGACGATGGTTGATGTGGTGTCGCGAACCGCTGAGCAAGTGTTTATTCCATTCACGGTGGGCGGGGGAATCCGCAGCGTTGATGATGCCCGTCGCATGTTGCGCGCTGGGGCCGACAAGGTCAGCGTGAATACCTCTGCAGTGCAGAATCCGGACTTGATTACCGAAATCGCCACAGAATTTGGTGCGCAGTGCGTGGTGTGCGCCATTGATGCCAAGCGTTGGTCTGATGGACGAGAAGGATACGAAGTGTTCTTGCATGGTGGCCGAACTCCAACTGGTATTGATGTTGTTGAGTGGGCAACTCGCGCCAGTCAACTTGGTGCGGGTGAAATTCTCTTGACGTCAATGAATCGTGACGGAACTAAAGAAGGTTTTGATCTTGATCTCACGCGTGAGGTGAGTAGCGCGGTGGGTGTACCAGTCATTGCCTCTGGGGGAGTCGGAACTCTTGATCACCTCGTTGATGGAGTTGTGCAGGGTGGTGCCGATGCTGTTTTGGCCGCATCAATTTTCCACTTCGGTGAATTTACAGTGGCGCAAGCAAAGCAACGCATGCTTGACGCCGGCATCATCGTACGACCTGCATCGTGATTGTTCATGAATAACTATCCGTTTGTTCGTGATCCTTTCACGGTGATTGACGGAGGACTTTCAACTGCTCTTGAATTACTCGGCGCCGACATCAGTGGTCCGTTATGGACCGCACGAACCGTGATTGATGATCCGGCACTTCTTGAGCAAGCGCATCGTTCGTTTGTTGAAGCAGGCGCCGACATCGTTGCTACGGCGAGTTATCAATGTGGCACGAAGCAGTTTGAATCGATGGGGCTGAGTGCAAAAGAAGCACGAGACGCATTGGCATTAACGACTACGATTGCTCGACGCGCGGTTGAAGGCACATCAGTTGCAGTCGCTGCTTCGGTCGGTCCGTTTGGTGCATCGTCAGCAAATGGCAGCGAGTACAACGGCCGTTACGGAGTTGAATGGCAAAAGGTTGAGGACTATCACCGCGAGAAGTTGGCAATTCTTGTTGACTCGGGTGCCGACCTCATTGCGATTGAAACAATTCCGTTAGCCGATGAGGCGTTGTTGATCGCTGAAATTCTTGAAGAACTTGGAGCGCCGCCGGCCTGGTTCAGTTTTGGTTTCACTGATGAAACTCAAACGTATGGTCTGGATGCGGTTGATAAAGCAGTTCTGTCAATCGCTGGATATGCGGACTTGGTGGCGATCGGTATGAACTGCACTCATCCGCGATTTGTCGATTCGCTGTTGGCTTCCATGAGCGAACTCGTATCTGGCATTCCATTAATCGTGTACCCCAATCACGGTCGCGAATGGGACGCTGTTGCCCGGTGCTGGATCGGTGACACAATGTCAATTTCGCCGATTGAGACCGTGAATCGTTGGGTCGATCTCGGGGCGCGCTTGATCGGTGGCTGTTGCGGAATTGGCCCTGAAGACATTGCCCACCTCGGGAATCTGGTGAGTAATTTTCCCGAAAATAAGGAATAATCCTCACCAGAATCGCAAGGGGTTTGGTGAAGTCGTATGGTTGGGGGCATGAACGCTCCCGCCACATTTACTCCCAATCCAAAAATGGAATATCGCCGCCTCGGTCGCAGTGGTCTCAAAGTTTCGGTCTTGTCATTCGGTAGTTGGGTCACCTTCGACACGCAACTCAATGACGATATGGCGATGAATTGCATGCAGAACGCTTGGAACGCTGGTTGCAACTTCTTTGATAACGCTGAGGCCTATGCCGGTGGTGAGAGTGAAGCAATTATGGGTCGCGTCATCAAACAGCTCGGTTGGCGTCGCCAAGATTACGTGTTGTCCACCAAAGTGTTTTGGGGGATTGAAGGCGGAGTGCCCAACATGGGCAACACCTTGAACCGCAAGTATCTGCATCATTCAATCGAAGGTTGCCTGGATCGTTTACAAGTTGATTTTGTCGACTTGTTGTTCTGTCACCGCGCCGATCCGAATACGCCTCTTGAAGAAACCGTGTGGGCGATGAGCGATCTCGTTGAACGCGGCAAGGTTTTGTATTGGGGAACTAGCGAATGGACTGCCGATGAAATTCGTGCGGCGTACGAAATTGCCGAACGCCATCATTTGCACAAGCCCGTCATGGAGCAGCCGCAATACAACATGCTCGAACGCAAGCGCGTCGAAGTTGAATACAAGCGTTTGTACGAAGATATCGGTCTCGGAACAACTATCTGGAGCCCGCTTGCCTCAGGTGTGCTGACCGGAAAGTACCTCGATGGTGTTCCCGAAGACTCGCGTGCGGCCCTTCCCGGATACGGCTGGCTGGCCGAGCGCCTGACCGCGCCCAAGGCCCAAGAGACCGTGAAGAAGTTGATCCCGATTGCCGACGAACTTGGCTGCACACTGGCTCAGATGGCTTTGGCCTGGTGCACCAAGAATCCCAATGTGTCAACAGTCATCACGGGCGCCAGCAAGGCTTCGCAGGTCACCGAAAACTTCAAGGCACTTGACGTGATTCCGCTTTTGACCCCCGAGGTCATGGCTCGCATCAAAACCGTTTTGAAGTCATAAATCGGTTTCAGATTTCGTTCCAGATTTCCTTTCAGGCGGTTGTCACGGTACCGTGCCCGTTGTGAGTGAAAGTACAAAAACGCCGACGACCGTTCAAGTAGATGCCGTCAGGCAAGACACTGATACAGCCGCAGCCCACAAGCTTGGCGTTGACAAAATGGCGATCCAAATGCTCAACGATCGCTTGCTGGTGAAAATCCCCGACAAAGACGGTGAGCGCCGCAGCATGGGCGGAATCTTGATTCCGGCCACGGCACAGGTTTCAAAGCGTTTGGTGTGGGCCGAAGTCATTGCCCTTGGTCAAAACGTGCGTAGTTGTGAGGTCGGTGACCGTGTACTTTTTGGGCCCGAAGACCGCTACGAGGTTGAAGTGAGTGGAATTGACTACATCATGTTGCGTGAACGCGACATCCACGCGGTTGCTGCTAGCCGAATTGATGGCCATACCGGCCTCTATCTCTGACAAAGTTGAAGATATGAATCTGATCGTCCCCACCCCTGAGCAACTCGCTGCTGTCAAGTACAACTCTGATGGCCTCGTTCCGGTGATCGCACAAGACGTTGCCAACGGTGATGTGCTCATGATGGCCTGGATGAACGCCGAGAGTTTGTCAATGACGTTTGCCGAAGGTCGTATGGTCTATTGGAGTCGTAGTCGTTCTGAGTTGTGGCGCAAGGGTGACACCAGTGGCGATCGTCAGTTTGTGCGCGAGGCCTATTACGACTGTGATGTTGACACGTTGTTGTTCAAGGTTGAACAAGAAGGTGCTGGTGCATGTCACACCGGAGCACGCACGTGTTTCTTTTCAAGTTTCGGAACTTCTGCATGACCCAGCCTTTGGTGGTGCGACCGTCGCGCAAAGAATTTCACGCTCTTGCCGCTGACTACACGGTTGTGCCGGTTTGGGTTGAAGTCTTAGCCGATCTTGAAACACCCGTCGCCGCCTTCGCGAAATTGGTTGGTGACGAACCAGGTTTCTTGCTCGAATCTGTAGAGCATGGTGAACGTTGGAGCCGATTTAGTTTTGTGGGACGCCATCCACGCGCCACTCTTGAACTGATTGATGGTCAACTCAAGATCACTGGGGATATTCCGGCATCGGTGCCACGCGATCAAGGAATGCTGGCAGCGATTGAAGCCTTGCTTCTTGAATACCGCAGCCCAGTGATTGCCGACCTTCCACCGTTGCAAGGCGGAGTCATGGGCTTTCTTGGCTATGACGTTGTACGCGAAGTGGAGTCGTTGCCCAATGTTCCTCACGACGATCGGCATATGCCTGATGGCGTGATGAGCGTGATTGGTTCTTTGGCTGCATTTGATCACTGGCGTCAACGGGTGTATCTCATCGAAAGCGTTCCTGTTGTTGGTCACAACTCGCAGACTTTCACAACCGATGAATTGAATCGTTTATACGACGAGGCATCAGTGCGGGCTTTGAACGCTGTAGACGAACTCGCACGACCTTTGCCGTATACGCCAGTTGAACCACCGCAACGAGATGATGTTCTTCCAGTTGCTACTTCGTCAATGCCCAATGGTGCATATCAGCGCGCCGTCGAAGTTGCGAAGGAATTCATTCGTGCTGGCGACATCTTTCAAGTTGTGTTGTCTCAGCGCTACGAATTGCAACTGGAGGCCGATCCATTTGACATGTACCGCGTGCTGCGTCAGGTGAACCCCAGTCCGTATATGTATTTCTTGCGTCATCCTGGCGTGACAATCGTGGGTAGTTCACCCGAACCCATGGTGCAATTGCTTGGTGGTCGTGTGATTAGTCGTCCCATCGCTGGCACGCGTAAGCGCGGTACGAACGACGAGCACGATCGACGACTTGCTGCTGAACTTCGAGAAAATCCCAAAGAAGTCGCCGAGCACGTGATGTTGGTTGACCTTGCTCGCAACGATGTAGGTCGCGTGTCATCGTTTGGCACCGTTGTCGTGGACGAACTCATGACTCTTGAGAAGTACAGCCACGTGATGCACCTCACCTCACAGGTGAGCGGAGCGCTCAGTCCTGGCAAGACTGCGATCGATGTTTTGCGCGCTACTCTCCCCGCCGGCACCGTCAGTGGTGCACCAAAAGTGCGAGCCATGGAAATCATTGACGAGCTCGAGCCAGTAAAGCGCGGCCCGTACGCCGGCGTCGTTGGTTATGTTGACTTCAGTGGCAACCTAGACACGGCAATTGCTATTCGCACCATGTTCATTGGTGAGTCGGCGGCGTACTTGCAAGCAGGTGCCGGAATTGTGGCCGACAGCGAACCCGACGAGGAAGATCTTGAATGTCGTAACAAAGCAGCTGGTCTGCTTGCTGCAATTCCTGCAGCGCGACGAATGACCAAGCAACGCTTGGCAGGCGGAACGAAAGCATGAGCAACAGCATGAATGACAACATCATTGGCTGTGAAATGGAACATCTAGTCTTCGCAGTTACAGGTTCTGACGCTGGCAAGTATCTGCACTCACAGTTGAGCAATGACATCGCATCACTGCCAGTTGGTGGTTCGCGTTATTCGTTCGTGTTAGAGCCCATGGGCAAAGTCATTGCTTTGGTCCGAGTCACACGAACCGAAGAAGAGAAATTTATTCTTGACACAGAAAATGCTGAAGGATTAAGCGAGCAATTGCTGGCTCGTTTGAATCGTTTCAAGATCAGAGTCAAAGCCGATATTGCCGTTTCGACCCAGAAGTATTTGTGCCTGCGTAGTCGTGATGGTTCACCAATTAATCAAGCCGGATTTGCCGTGTCGCAATGGGGAAGTGGTGCAGTTGTTGATGCACCACTGACATCACTCGACGGTTCAGGGGTGTCGCAGTTTGTTCACGTGTCGACTGAAGAATTTGACGCATTGCGTATTCGCTCTGGTTGGCCAGTGATGGGCCGCGAAATCATCGCAGGCGAAACTTTGCCGGCGGCGATCGGGGTTGTTTCACTTGCCGTGAGTTTCACTAAAGGTTGCTATCCCGGGCAAGAACTCGTTGAGCGGATGGACAGTCGAGGTTCGGCTGCTCCGAAGAATTTACGTTTGTTGATCGGCGCAATTGTTGAAAACGCGAAGTCCGGAGATGCGGTCATTGTTAACGGAGAAACCGTTGGCGAATTCACGTCGGTGGCACCAGACTGCGCACTTGCGTATGTTGGACGTGCAGTCAAACTTGGTGTCGTTGTTGACGCCACGATGATGTTATGACTGAGTTATGACTGAGTTATGACTGCTTTATGACAGTGCTTCATTCCTAAGTTGAATCACCAATTCTTCAATATCAGTGCGCCCGCGTAACTCTTGTAATTCGGCGTAGTTTTCGACCGCATGAAGAAGTAGTGCGTGTTGATTGCCAACTCGTCCAGCAATCGTTAACCATTGGGCCGCAGTGTCGTGATGGCCAAGCATTGCGATACATCGCGCGGTCTCAATGGCAACATGCGGTGTCGGATGAATTTTAAAGAGTAGCGATCCATAGCGCGCTCCGTCTTCAAAGTGGTCGGTTCGTCGTAAAACAGCAAGGAGGGTGGCGGCGCTTAACTCTGAAGTGGTCTGAGTCGGCTCGGGAATCGGTCGTGGAAGTTGAAGTACGAGAGGTTTGAGTTGTTCATCGCTTGCGGCATGCGGCGGCCACCACGGCGCACGATCCAACGCCGAATTCAATAAGTCGTTAACGATGACCGAAGTGGCCGATGAATGCCCTGAACGCATCAGTGAATATGCGTCCCACCACGGCGACATCACCTGTGGGCTTTGCAACAGGCCTGGTCGGCCAGTTCTCCACGCAGTGTCTTCGGCTTCGGCGGCTAGTCGCCGTTGCTGTTCCAATGCATCGAGGCGGCGATCGGGTGTTGTTGTAGCTGAGGCCGACATTGTTTGCAATTGTAAAACCAGCAAAATGGCGGCGAACGCTGCGAGTGGGCGGAGGTCATCAACAAAGACCATTGCGATGAATGCTCCTGCGGTGAGCAACGGACTCGCTTTGATCATTATGTTTCGGCCCCGACCTGGCGAAAAGTAGTCCAGGATCTCGGCAGCAACATTTCCGCCGTCGAGCGGTAAGACCGGAATCAGGTTGAAAATTCCGATTGCTGGCCCCGCCCACCAAATAGCGAATGACCAATAGTCGGCGGCGAATTGGTCATGGCTGAGCGGATTGATGCCAAGCGTCATTAAAACGACACAACCGGCGGCGATCTGGATGAATGGTCCAGCCAGAGAGATTCCTGCTCTTTCCCAACGTTTCAGGGTACGAGTCGGGGTAAAGGATGCATATCCAGCCAAGAAATCGAGAGAAATCCGTGCTGTCGCTCCGGTTCGGCGGGCGGCGAAGGCATGGCCGAGTTCATGAAGCAAGGTGAATCCGGCAACCGAACCTGCGAGCCACGGACCCATGGGGACTCCATTAATGACAACTATCAGCAACATGAACAGGGCAAAGCCTGGCCTTATCTGCACAGGGAATCTGAAAATGCGCATGCACTTTGATGTTATGTCTCAGGGCGCCAGGTCGTAGACTTTCGCTCCGTGCCTTACGTCTATTCATTCGACCAGAAACATCGTCGCCCACCAATGCAGATGAAAGATCTGCTCGGGGGTAAGGGTGCCAATCTCGCTGAGATGACCAGTGTCTTGAAGTTGCCAGTTCCCCCAGGCTTCACGATTAGTACTGATGCTTGCCGTGACTACATGGTGGGTGGGTGGCCCAAGAGCATCGACGCCGAAATCAAGTCGCACATCGCAAAACTAGAAAAGGCCATGAAGCGCAAGCTTGGCGATCCTAGTGATCCGTTGCTCGTCAGCGTTCGCTCGGGTGCCAAGTTCTCAATGCCCGGCATGATGGACACTGTCCTCAACCTCGGACTTAATGACAAGAGCGTGAAGGGTCTCGCCAAAGTCACTGGCGACGAGCGTTTCGCATACGACTCGTACCGTCGTTTCATCTCGATGTACGGACGTATTGTTCTTGGCGTTGAAGGTCATCACTTCGAGCACCCGCTCGAGGCCGCCAAAGAAAAAGCCAAAGTTAAAAATGACGCCGAGTTGACCTCTGCGGTTTTGAAAGTGCTTTGCGAGCAATATCTCAAAGTCGTGAAGAAAGAAACCGGCAAAGCATTCCCACAAAAGCCCGAAGCTCAGTTGCGTGGCGCTGTCGAAGCAGTCTTCAAGAGCTGGAACGGTGCTCGCGCCATTGCGTATCGCGTCCGCGAAAAGATCGACCACAACTTAGGAACTGCCGTCAACGTTCAGACCATGGTGTTTGGTAACCGTGACGATAATTCGGGTACCGGC
>SXGQ01137625.1_pt1 | contig 20441 bp, 19 predicted proteins | sample 3178371 | NCBI WGS metagenome assembly SXGQ01 (sample SAMN11356859, study PRJNA531348) | freshwater metagenome | isolation source: freshwater sample F1-20 | place: China: Fuxian Lake, Yuxi | collected 2017-12-25 | reverse complement strand
AGCTTCATTATAAGTTTTAATCCATTTCATAAACTTATATATTTATTTTTTAATATATAAATTATGAAATGGGTAAAATTATTTAAAGAATTTAAAAAAAATAACGAAGCTGGTGATTTAATAACCCCAGAAGATGTTATAAAAGCTAAAGAAAATGATGAAAAAATCTATGCAACCATAGTTGGTGAAATGCCAGGAAATGATCCGAAAAAACCTTTAGAAATAATAGATATCGAAGATGATTTAGTAACCGTATCTAACGATGAGAATGAAATCGGATATGTTAAACTAGATAATATTGATAAAATAGATGAAAATAATGATTTCAATTTACAATCTATAATCGATTCAATTCCAGATTCAGATATACCATCTGAAACAAATAAAATAATAGAAATTGATGATAAAATAATTTACACAGAAGGTTGGTGTGATAGATGCTTTTCCAATTATGATGTTTATGATAGAGATGAGATGGTTAGTCTCGCAAAAGAATTAACACCAGAGAGATTAGAAAGAATACCAATGATGCCACAATATGAGAGATTTAGAGATAAGGAGTTAATTGATTGGGAATTTATTGAATTAGATGAAAATAATGTTAATTACGCCTTATCTATTGGAATATATAAGTAAAAATAATTACACCAATGAAAATAATACTATTATTTTTAACTCTTATTCTATTTTCCTGTAATAAGAAAGATGATAGTGGTTGGACTATATTCAATATAAAAGAAGGGAGTCATAGTTCATCTAATTCTTTAGAATTCACTAATAAATCTAGTTGGAATTTTAAATTTCAATTTGATAGCACAGCTATCTATACAACAGAAGATCCTATAAATCAATGGGATGTTAATAAATTAATTGGTTTAAGTGATGGTGGTTTACATCAAAAAAACTCAGCCAGATTTGGTTGGAGATGGCTTAATAATAAATTAGAATTATTAGCTTATACACATTATAAAGGTAATTTTGAATTCGAAAAAATAACTGATATTGAAATAGGTAAAGAGTATACTGGAACAATTCAATACGGAGATGAATACACTTTTATCTGTGATGGTAAAGTAGTTACTATGAGAAGAGATAAAAATGTACCAGCAAACAATTACTATCTGTGGCCCTATTTCGGAGGAGATGAAACAGCACCACACGACATAAAAATAAGAGTTAGTTACTAATGAAAAAGATATTAATCATACTATTTATGCTATACAGTGGAATTCTATTTTCACAAAAAAACTATATCGGATACTCAATATGGGGACAAAATCCAATAATGGGTGTTAACTGGGAAAGATCTTTCCTAAACGAAAAAGTAAGTGCTGGAATTGGACTAGGATTTATTAGCGGTTCAGTAACTCTTAAATATCAACCACTCAAAAACGTTTATATATCAAACTCACATTTCTTAGTAATGAACCCACAAATAGCCGGTTGGAAAAATTATACAGGCATCGGATTATCAAAAAGATTTGAAAGAACCAGAATAAATATCGATTTTGGACCCAAAATTGAATGGTTTGATAGAAAGGCCTATATATTACCAAATTTTGGTGTAAATTTTCAAATTATTTTATAAGTCATCTTTAAAAAATCCTTATTTTTAAAGGCTTCCAGAAGAATTTAGTTATTTTAAGTAATATATACATTATGAAATATAACTAAAAAATAATCACTAAAAATGAAAAAACTGTTCTGGTTAATAGCCTTTTCTTTAACCAGTTTCTTTGTACTAGGACAAGAATTAAAATTAGAAAACAAAGACTACTGGAGAAATACCAATCCTATATTTAATATAGAAAAACCAATTATCATCGACACAGTAGACCACTGCAAAGAAAAATTAAGCTTAAAGTTCAAAACATCAAATGATGACATTTGTTATTATAAAAAACCACAAATAACATCCGAATTAAATGATGAATCGAATAAAGTAGAGTTAAAAAATCAATGGAATTATTCACACAACTATTCCAGAAATTATCTGAAAAATTTCAACTTACACATATCAACATCAGTTGGTATCAAACTAGCAGACCTTTCAATATCAAAATTTAGACTTGATGTTGAAAAAGAAACTACCAATAAACACTTAACAATCGGATCAACCCTAAACCTATACACTCTACAATATTACTATAACGGATGGAGATTAATGGGTTATACTAGATTTTATTTTGTCGAAAATTCATCTGGTGAAGGAGCATTCCTTCAACTAGCACTCGGTGGAGGTAATTTTAAAAATGACCTAACCGGGGATAGATTTAGTAGCATGGGAGCAAGCTTTGATGTCGGTAATAAATTCCTAATCGGAAAAGAAAAAAACAATTATAAAGATTGGTTCACAATTACATTACTCGGTGGATTCCATTCATACGGAGCACCAGATGGAACTATGCCAATATCTTTTATTTACCAAATTAGATGGGGATATCAATTTTAACATATATTAAATCACTATCAAAAAAAAACACCCAAAAATTATTTTTTGGGTGTTTTTTTATTATTTGTAAATATTATTTATCCGAATTGATATCAACACAGATTTGTTTTACTTTACCATTTGATCTAGCAATAGGTACTTTAACACCAATTGAGATAATTAAAACTCTACCATTTAGTTTACTCAAATCTAAATTATCACAATATCCATCAGTCAAAATACAAGTATTATATTTATTAAAATGTTCAACCACATAATCACAACTAGGTTGTAACACGGTCCCACCCATCCCTGAGATTTTCATTCTCTCAATTTTCTTCTTATCCATAAACTTCTCTACCCATTTTACTTGAGTATCACCTTGGATCATATTTACTTGAATGTCTGACCTATATATGTAAGAAAGCACTTTTTCAAACGTGTTTCCCATTGAACCTGAGGTATCTAAAATTACGTTAATAGCAGTTTTCACTTTTCTATTACCCTTTATCCCAGAGATACCTTTTCTATTAGGTTTAACAATAGTCGCTTCTTTCGTAGTTCCAAAGATCATATTAGAAACTGCTCTTTTAATTTCTTTAAGGTAATCTTTTCTCTTTTTTCTTAATTTATTAAGGGTTGTTTCAACGTTACCTGCAGATAATCCACGTGCTGCCAATCTCTCCATAACGTCTTTAACCATAGCGTTTCTCATTTCTTCGGGAACATCGTCGTTTATATGTTTATCCATATACTCGCCATTATTATTTTCCATATCTTGGAAAATTTGTTCTTTTGACCAAGTGTCTATTTCACCATCTTTACCTCTTGGGTTTTGACCATAAGGACCATAAGATGGTTTACCAGTTGAGTCATTACCACCTTCAGATCCAGTACCATTACAATCTGGGCATGGTTCTTTAGATTGACCACTACCCTGACCATTTCCAGGTTGTTGACCACCATCAGATTGACCTTCTCCTTGACCTTCTCCTTTCTCTTGTCCTTCTCCCTGACCTTGTTGTGGTTGTCCTTCACCATCACCTTTCTCTTGGCTTTGTTGGTTACTCTGACTTTTTTGGTCTTGTTTTTCACCAGTACCATTACAAGATTTACAAGAGTTAGATTTTTTCTCTTTTTGCCACTTTTCTTTTTCTTCTTTCATCCATTCGTATAACTCTTCGAAGATAAGTTTGCCTGTATATTCTTTAGGTACGAAAAGGGCCATATTCTTCCCATCTGGAGATTTTGGAATTTCTACGAAAGCGTGTGGAATATCTTCCCAGATGATATGGTTAATAATCATATCTTGAACGATATTAGACATTTTATGATCGTATTGACCAGTTACAGTTCTTCTGGGATGGTCGAATAGTAAGTGGAAATCTTCGTGAAGTGTGATAAAGTTTACTTCTTTTTGGGACATATCTTCCAAAAACTTCGGAGAATAGTAGAAATTCATACCCTTAGAGGTCACGTTTACCGCACAAGTTCCAATAGTGTCTTGTTCATGGAAGTTAATATGTAGATTTACCTCCCCATAATAGGGAATATTAATACGTGTATCTATAAGCATCTGTTGAATTCCATTCAACAATTTTTCATGAATGTTTTTAATTACCATACTATTTTTATTTTATTTATTGTATATATTTTACAAATATAATCATAAAAAATAAATTAATCATCATGTAAGTATATAAAATTTACTAGAGGAGTAACATTTTTTAATATATAATTTAATCTTAATAAGATATTACAAATATAATAAAAAGTTATGTTAATAAGTAAAAAAATTTTAATAAAAAAAAGAGGTAATAAAAATATTAAATATTACTCTGATTTAGGATATGATACAAGTTTGGACGAATTTGAAGTAGATGTAACTCATTTAACTGGTGGTAGTAAATGTTTAGTAGATATTAAGTGTGACTTTTGTGATGATATAGTAAGTAGAAAATATTGTTTATATGTAAATAACATATCATCATCTGGATTATTCGCATGTTCACCAAAATGTGCTAGAAATAAAACTATTAAAACAAATTTAGATAGATATGGTTCGGAATCAGCAACACAATCAAAAGAAGTTAGAGATAAAACTATTAAAACAAATTTAGAGAGATGGGGTGTAGAATCACCATCACAATCTGAGTTAATTAAAAATAAAGTTAAAGATACCAACTTAGAGAGATGGGGTGTAGAATGGTCTTTACAAAATAAAGAAGTTAGAGATAAGGCAAAATCAACTATGGTCGATAAATATGGTGTTGATCATAATTTTAAATCAAAAGAGATTTTAGAAAAAAGAAAAGATACTTATATTAAGAATTGGGGAGTAGATAATCCATCTAAGTCCGAAGAGATTAAGGATAAAAAAATAGAAACATCCTTAAAGAATTGGGGAGTGGATAATCCATCTAAGTCCGAAGAGATTAAAAATAAAAAAATAGAAACTAATAAGAAGAGACTTGGTGTTGAATATCCAATGCAAAGTTTAGATGTTAGGAAAAAATCTAAAAATAGTTTACTAGATAAATATGGGGTTGACCATAATTCTAAATTAGATTTTGTTAAAGAAAATATGAAAATTAATAATTTAGAAAAGTGGGGTGTTGAATATACATTACAAAATAAAGAGATTAGAGATAATATAAATATAACAAATATTAATAAATGGGGATTTAAAACATCTAATCAAAATGATAACTTTAGAAGAAAGTATTTTGATATTTCAAAAAATAAAAATTATTTATCATATAAAGGGGATAATATATCAATATTTAAATGTGATATTGGACATGAATTTGAAATAACATCTATTAATTATCACCAAAGGATCAAATCAAAATTACCATTATGTACAGTATGTAACCCTATAGGAAATTCGAGATCAATTAAAGAAGATGAGTTATACAAATTTATATCATCCGTTTATGATGGAGAGATAATTCAATCATATCGAGATGGTTTAGAAATAGATATTTACTTACCCGATTTAAAGTTAGGGTTTGAATTTAATGGATTATATTGGCATTCCGATGAGTGGAAAGATAGGAATTATCATTTAGAAAAAACTCTTTATTTTAAGGAGAGGGGTATTAAAATCATTCATATTTGGGAGGATGATTGGGATTTTAAGAGGGAGATATTAGAGAGTCAAATTAAGAATTGGATTGGTTCAACTCAGAATAAGATCTTTGCTAGAAAATGTTCAGTTAGAGTTTTAGTGTGTGTTAGTGACTTTTTAAATAATAATCACATACAGGGTGTTGATAATAGTAGTTTAAAATTGGGTCTTTATTACAACGATGAAATGGTTTCAGTTATGACTTTTGATAGGTTTGAGGGTAGAAAGAAGATGGAAGATGGTGGATGGAATTTATCTAGATTTTGTAATAAATTGAATACTAATGTTGTAGGTGGTGCATCTAAACTCCTTAATTATTTTATTAAGGAATATTTACCAACTAGGATTGTTAGTTATGCGGATCGTGATTGGAGTGATGGTGGTTTATATTACCAATTAGGTTTTGATATGGTTAAAGAGAGTAAACCGGATTATAAATATTATTATGAGTCTGTTAGAACGCACAAGTCTAATTTTAAGAAATCTAAGTTAAAGTATGAATGTACGGAAGGTGAATATATGAATGCAATTGGTATTTATCGTATATGGGATTGTGGAAAAATAAAGTTTCAAAAAAAGTCACCATTTTAGGTGACTTTTTTTAAATATTTTGTAGTGGTTTAGCTTTACTTTCTTCTTCTTTTAAGAGTTTGTCTAGGTCTGTTTCTATGATATTTCTTTTTTTGGACTCTGAGTCGGTCATTCTTTTATCCATTTCTTTATCAAATAGTTCTGATACGTGTATGGATTGTTTAATATTTATATGTAATTCATAGATATTATGGTTATTATCATTTACGTCCATAATAGTCATTATGGAGTCGCTAGTTGGATTATGTTGGAATACTAGGAGTAGGTTACCTCTTTCGATTTGTCTAATTCCCCATGTATTAAAACCTAGTTTAGAAGATTTATCTTTTAGGAGTAGTTTCCAAAGGCGGATTGATTTTTCGGCGAATGGGCTCACTACATTATCTTCAGGTTTAATGGTATTATTAATAGATCTTCTCCATTGTCTCCATCTAACTCTTAATCTTTTAATTCTCCATGAGAATTTCCATTTAGTAATATCAGTCATTTTTAATTGTTATATTAATTTTTGCATCTCTAACTTCTTCTTTTGAAAGAGGTTCTTTTAATTTATTTCCTTTACTATCTACTAGAATAGTAACATCGATATATTTATCGCCTGTTTCTTCTACTAGTTCTTTTAGTTCTATGATATCTGTTTCTTTATCATCTTGAAGGTTAAAGATTTCTAGTGCGGTATCTTTCCATGGAAGGAGGTTATGTAGAACTACTGGATCTTCATCATTATGTTTATCGAGTGCTAGAATTAGTAAGAGGTATAATTCTTTTTTTGAGAGGTTTTTCATATTCTCAATTTGGGAACATACATTAAGGTTTGTGTAGATTTCTACGAATAGATCTGATACTTGTAGTGTTTTTTCTTCCATGTTATTTAGTTTTTTAATTATATGTTTTAGGTGAAAATTGTTGTAAAAAATATTATTATAATATAGATTATATTAATAATCATAAGTGCGACAAAGTATTCCCCTATGCTTGTTTTTGCACCAAAGTAGGATATGATAGTGATGATAATAAATACTAATAAGTGATATAAAATAATCATATATTTTTTTATAAAGATAGTTAAAATAGTTTTAGGAATTTAATATATAAAAGAAAAAATTTTTATATGGCATATATTAACAATTTAGGTCAAGTTAGGATTGGTGTTCGGGGTTGGGTTGCTGCTCAATCTGGTGCTAGTGCTAGCGTTACGGATTCTGATGCGACCGCGTTTGTAACTGCTGCTGGAATAACGGATTCCACACAGATTAGTGCCTTAAACACATTGGTCACGGATTTAAAGACTTATGGTTTATGGACAAAAATGAAGGCTATTTACCCGTTTGTTGGTGGATCTGCTGCTTCGCACAAATTTAATTTAAAGGATCCAAGAGATTTGGATGCTGCTTATAGATTAGTATTTAATGGTGGATGGGTTCACAGTTCAAATGGTGCATTACCAAATGGAACAACTGGTTATGCTGATACTAAATTAACACCATCATCAACTTTATCTCAAAATTCAACACACATATCATATTATTCAAGAACAAACAATTCAATTGATGGCATTGATTTTGGTGCCAATAGCTCAGCTTTTACACACCAATTATACGCATATATTAAATCTGCAAATGGAAATACATATTTCAGAATAAATAGAAGTGCTGGTACATTAGAGTCATTTATATCTATACCTGATTCAAGGATATTCTTTATGTTAAATAGAACTTCTTCTACTCAAGAGATTTTATTTACCAATACAACTAAAAATACATTTAATTATAATTCTACTGGTTTAGCCAATAACCCAATCTTTATAGGAGCGATGAATCATACAGGAACACCATTATATTATGGTAGTAAAGAATCATCATTTGCGACAATAGGTGATGGTTTAACTGATACAGAGGCATCAAACTTCTATATTTCGGTTCAAAAATTCCAAACAACATTAGGTCGTCACGTTGGAACACCTTATGTTTCTGATCCAGATGCAATTGCATTCTTAATGGCTGCTGGAATTACAGATGGAACTCAAGCAGCTGCTATTAACACATTAGTTATTAGAATGAAGGCTGATGGTGTTTGGACAAAAATGAAGGCTATTTACCCGTTTGTTGGTGGAACCGCCGCTTCACATAAGTTCAATCTAAAGGATCCAAGAGATTTGGATGCTGCTTTTAGATTGGTGTTCATTGGTGGTTGGACACACACCAGTAATGGAGCTAAAGGAAATGGCACAACTGGATATGCAGATACCAAATTAATACCGTCTTCTAATTATCCAACTTCATATGATATGGCATTTGGATTTTATTCAAGAACAGATATAATAGAAAATTCTAATGATATATCAGCATATAATACTAGCTCTCAATGCATAGGAATCGATACTAGATGGTCAGATGGAAAGATATATGGATATATTTATAGAGACGCGGTTCCATATAATATAGTAGTTCCAAATTCTAGTTCAGCGGGTCTCATATCTCTAACTAGAACATCAACAACTATGATGAAGATATTCAGAGACACTTCCATACTAGGAACTACCACTACTTTAATGTCTGGAACGGTTCCAACTACATCTATAAAAATTTCAGGTAGTGCTGCAGGTTCATATTCAACTAGAGAAAAATCTTTTATTTATATCGGAAATGGCCTATCAGATGCTGAAATAAATAGTTTATATAGCGCTGTTCAAGCATTTCAAACAACATTAGGAAGACAAGTAAATGTTCCCCTAGTTTCTGATACTGATGCTCAGGCATTCTTAAATGCTGCTAACATTACTAGTTTCCAACAAGCTTCATCTGTTAACAAATTAGTTGTTGATTTAAAAGCTGCTGGTGTTTGGACTAAGATGAAAGCTATTTATCCATTTGTTGGTGGTAGTGCTGCCTCACATAAATGGAATTTGAAAGATCCAAGAGATTTGGATGTAGCTTATAGATTGGTGTTTAATGGTGGATGGACACATACATCAACTGGAGCTCAACCAAATGGAACAACTGGTTATGCTGACACTAAGTTGATTCCATCATCAAATTTGAATTTAAATAGTGTTCATTTATCTACATATTTGAGAACTAATACTACAGGAAATTATGCTGATATGGGTGCTATTAGTAGTATTGGAAGTGTTTATTTACAATTATTATCTAAATGGAGTGATAATAAATTTTATGCTCAAATGAATGATGCTGATTTTAATGACAATACTGTAGCAGATTCATTGGGGTTATTTATTGGAAATAGATCATCATCAACATCAGTTAAATCATTTAAAAATACAACAACTATTACTAACAAAACTACCAGTTCTGTATCTTTACCTAATAATTACATATTCTTAGGAGGTAGGACTAGCACCATTGGTCAATTACAAAATCCCTCAAATCGTGAACAAGCATTCGCATCAATAGGTGATGGATTAACAGATACAGAAGCAACAGCTTTATATACAGCTGTTCAAACATATCAAACATCATTAGGTAGAGCAGTAAATACACCTATTTATAATGATGGTTTAGTTCTTAATTTAGATGCTGGTAATGCAAACTCATATCCTGGTACTGGAACAACTTGGTTTGATTTGGCATCTGGTAAAAATGCAACTTTATTAAATGGTCCTGTTTATAATTCTAATAATGGTGGTTATTTATCATTAGATGGTGTTAATGATAGAATAGATACAACTTATACACCAGGAACTTTTACTAATCAAACAATAATTGCGTGGATAAACAAAACAAATACTCAATATTGTTTCATATTACAAAAAAACTCCTCACCACCATTCGGATTTGAAATATATCCTACTACAATTTATGTTTGTTATGGTGCGTTTGAGGCATATGTTGGATACAACACAAATGGTTGGCATCAGGTAGCATATGTTTATGATGGAACACAAACTGGTAATAGTAATAGAGTTAAAGTATATTTAAATGGTGTATTACAAAACTTAACATTTGGATCAAATCCACCATCATCTATAACAATAAATGATGTTATGCAAGTTGGTTGGAGACCTTGGGCTTCATTATATTCAGCAGTTGGTATATCAACTCTTCAAATGTATAATACATCTTTATCAGCAACAGAAATCTTAAACAATTTCAATTCAACCAGAGGACGATTTGGTTTATAAAAATTGAAACCCACTTTAAAAGTGGGTTTTTTATTTTAATATATAAAAGAAAAAAATTTTATATGGCATATATTAATAATTTAGGTCAAGTTAGAGTTGGAGTTAGGGGTTGGGTCGCTGCTCAATCTGGTGCTAGTGTTACGGATTCTGATGCGACCGCGTTTATAACTGCTGCTGGAATAACGGATTCCACACAGATTAGTGCCTTAAACACATTGGTTACGGATTTAAAGACTTATGGTTTATGGACAAAAATGAAGGTTATTTATCCATTTGTTGGTGGATCGGCGGCTTCACATAAATGGAATTTAAAAGATCCTAGAGATTTGGATGCTGCTTTTAGATTGGTGTTTAATGGTGGGTGGGTTCATAGTTCAAATGGGGCATTACCGAATGGAACAACAGGATATGCAAATACATATTATAATCCATCATCTTTATTGAATCCATTTATAGGATATTATTCAAGATCTAACACAAATACCAATACTGATCAAATAGATATGGGATGTAGTGATGGTACTAAATGGTTATTGTTATCTTCTTGGTATAAGACAACCACTTATAATTATATATTAGCTAGAAACTCAAGTCCTTTTGTTTTATTAAATGGTGGTATACAATCTGATTCAAGAGGTTGGTACTGGACAAACAAAATATCAAATGTTGCCAAGTTAGGAAGAAACAGTAATATATTAACAACAGCTGATGATACTATAAACCCACCTAATGCTTCAATTGGTATAGGTGCAATGGGTAGTTCTAATACATCTGCTAATTATTTCTCAAATAGAGAAACCGTGTTTTCAGTTATTGCTGATGGCTTAAGTGATACGGAAACTTCAAACCTTTACATATCTATTCAAAAATTCCAAACAACATTAGGAAGACAGGTTGGAACACCATACGTATCTGATCCAGATGCAATTGCATTCTTAATGGCAGCTGGAATTACAGATGGAACTCAGGCAGTAGCTATCAACACATTAGTTATTAGAATGAAAGCGGATGGTGTATGGACTAAAATGAAGGCTATTTATCCATTTGTTGGTGGAACTGCGGCTTCACATAAATGGAATTTAAAGGATCCAAGAGATTTGGATGCTGCTTATAGATTAGTGTTTAATGGTGGTTGGGCACATACTGGAACTGGTGCGTTACCAAATGCGAGTAATACATACGCTGACACTAAATTGATACCTAATTCAGCTTTAACGCTAAATTCGACACATTTATCTTTTTATTCAAGAACAGATAGTGCTATAGGTGGTGCGGATTTTGGATTATCTTTAACTAATCCATCCATGAATATGTTCACTAAATGGACTGACAATTATGCTTACCATGACCATTATTCATCAGGCGCTGATAGGTTAACTATAAATATGTCTGGAATTTCCACAAGTGCTTTTTTTATAAGCACAAGAACATCAAATACATCATTAAAAGTATATAGAAATGGTAATCAAATTGGTGTTACTACAATTAATCAAAACGTAAATAGTTTACCTACTTCAAGTATTTGGATTAGTGCTCATAACTCTAATGGGTCATATTCTCGCCCATCTAATCGTGAAACATCATTCGCATCAATCGGTGATGGTCTAACAGATGCAGAAGCAACTTCATTATACAACGCAGTTCAAGCATATCAAACAACATTAGGGAGACAAGTAAATGTTCCATTAGTTTCTGATACTGATGCTCAGGCATTCTTAAATGCTGCTAACATCACTAGTTTCCAACAAGCGTCTGCTGTTAATAAATTAGTTACTGATTTGAAAGCTACTGGTATTTGGTCTAAAATGAAAGCAATTTATCCATTTGTTGGTGGTAGTGCTACTTCACATAAATTTAATCTTAAAGATCCAAGAGATTTGGATGCTGCATTTAGATTGGTGTTTAATGGTGGATGGACGCATACATCAACCGGAGCTTTACCAAATGGAACAACTGGTTATGCAGATACTAAATTCAACCCTATTACTATTTCTCAATCATTATCATCAACTCACCTTTCAGTTTACACAACATCTACTAATACATCTGGTGTGTCACGAGGTTATATTGGTTCAATGCAAACTGATGTTATAAACTATACTGCATTAGGATGGTTTTATGGTGGAACTATGGAAATAGGTGTTATCGGTGATGGATCAGCTGGTTATACTGGGGCTATATCTTCATTTACAGGGTTTAAATTAACATCAACAAATGGTAGTAGAACAAATAGATACTTTAAAAATGGTGTTAAAACTGGAAGTGATGTCACTCAAACAGGTAATTTCTTTAATGCAAATATGTATTTAGGTGCAATAAATTATATCGGTTCACCAGCATATTATCAGAATGTACCATTTACATTTACTACAATCGGTGATGGTTTAACAGACGCAGAGGTAACTACATTATACACTGCAGTTCAAACATATCAAACATCTTTGGGTAGAGCAGTAAATACTCCAGTTTATAATAATGGATTGGTTCTTAATTTAGATGCTGGTAATGCAAACTCATATCCAGGTAATGGAACAACTTGGTTTGATTTGGCAGCAGGTAATAATGGAACATTAGTTAATGGACCAACTTACGACACTGCTAATGGTGGATCACTTCTATTTGATGGTGTTAATGATTATGTTGATTTAGGATCTAATTTTAAATTTGTAGATAAAGATTTAACTCTTGATTTCTGGGTAAAATGTACAGATAATTCTTTAAGTAATTGGCATGATATTATTGTAATGGCAACACCTGATCAAAGTTCAGGAGTTGGATTATTTAAATCTAGATCTGGCAATTCTGCCAATGGATCATTTCAATTCTCTTTTATAGGAAATCATTTATATAGTACATTAATTGGTTCACAAATTGTTTCTGCTGGTGTACTAAATTTAACAGGAGTTGTAAAAAAAGAATCTGGACTTTATAAGTTATATCTTTATGTAAATGGTGTATTAGATAAATCTTTAAATACTACAACATCATCTTATGATATGAATACTTTTACTAATTTCTTTGCTAGAATAGGATCTGGTGGACCTACATATCCTGAGATTTGGCAGGGTAATATCTATTCTGGAAAAGTTTACACAAGAGCTCTATCAGCAACAGAAATCTTAAACAATTTCAATTCAACCAGAGGAAGATTTGGTTTATAAAAATTAAAAACCCACTCAATTTAGAGTGGGTTTTTTAATATATTATCAATTTTAATATCTCTAATATCATCAATTCCAATATAGTATATAATTGTGGTATATCTAAACGCAGTTGAGTTTCCAGTACAGGAAAATTCTGTTTTAATTATCTGTCTTACATCAATAGTTGTCAAAAAACTATTAATTTCATCCTCTAAATCAGAGTAATATTGAGCACCTAAAACTTTTACTTTAGCATTCACCATCTTTTAATAAATCTTTAATTATTATATCTCTTGTTTCTTCTACATCATGAAAATAAAGAAAGAATTGATAACTATTATATGTATGTCTATCTCCCAATTCATCAACAACCGAGTATTTACGATCTCCAACTTCTACATCATAAACTTTACCACCATAGAACATAAATTTCCAATCACCACCCCATCTACTCATTTTTTTCATATTGACTTTACGAGCAAATCTCTTTATCATATATCTTCTATATCTTTAAAACGACTATAGATCGGAAAAAGTAGTTCAATCCAATCTAAATCCTTAAATAAATTTTTAATCCAATTAAATACACTCATAACCCTCAGAATCTCTTAGATTTTTAATAACTTCTTCAACAAATGAGACAAAAGTATAGATAGTTGCGCCCTCTGAAAAAAAGTGTTTATGTTTTTCAAAGAAACGGAAGTATCTTTCTCTACTTAAAAAATTTGTTAATTTATAAGCCAAATCCTTAACCCCATCACTACTCATATCATAAGCCATCACTGGACCATCAAAATCTTCAGAATATTGACCACCTACTTCTTTGGAAAGAAGTCCAATCAATCTTTCAGAACTTATACTTGTTAAGAACCGACTACCCGAATTTGTTACTATTGTTCTACTCATATCCCTAAAGTTTCTAATCTATATTGTCTATACTCCTGCTTAGAAACAGATCCTAATTCATACGCTCTTTGAAAGAAAATCTCAAAGATTTCTTCATGTCCCATTTCTTTAGCACACATTGCTCGATTTAGAGCCTTAAATTCATCTGTTATACGACCAGCTTGTGTTCTAGAAAGTGATTTCTCCCTTTCAGTATCACCATTTGCTTTTTCAATAATATCTCCGACTCTTTTATAGTTTTTATCAAACTCACTTTTAGATTGTCCTTTCCATTTACCAGCCATAATATCTAAACAATTATAAAATCCATTTTTAAGTCTTATTCCATTCCACTCACAGGTCCCAATAAGGTTCTCAGAATTCTTTTTTCTAGCTATCTTACCCTTAAACCAATACCAATAACAAATCCCTATCTCTTTTTCGAGATAATCATTTAATTGATCTGGTCTTAATTTATTCATAGTGCGGGTAGGACGATTTGAACGCCATACCATCAGGTTTAGAATCTGACGCGACTTCCACGCCGCATTAGGTTCTACCCGCTTATTAAACAAATATAATAAAAAAAGAATTAATCTCCTAATATATCATCAATTCTACCATTTCTTGACCAGCTAAGATCACTTTCTCTAACAACTTTAGTTTCACCATAAGTTATAATCGAATTAATAGATTTCATTTCAGTTATTATATAACTAATATTATTTCTACCCTTTGTAGAATATTGTAAATCAATTACTAAGTAATCAACTGATTTATCTGGACTAATACAAACCATTGATCCAATTGGATATTTTAAGAGTTGGTGTTCACCACCATCTTCATCATATCCCCAGATTTGACTAAAGAAGTCAATTGAGGTTTCTAAGAGATAAACATACGCAATTATTGAAGAAGCATGACCAACAAATTCATATTGATAACGGATATATTCCATATCTTTTACTTTATGTTCTGTTTCTTTTATGGTTGTTTTTAGTCCATCAATTTTAACATCGCCAAAAGTACCATTATCTAAACGTACTTTGTTGTCTAATTTTCTTTTTGATAAGATATCAAAGATATTGAAGAATTCATCACATCTCGATTTAGATACCGAGAAGATAAACTTAAAATCTATTTTTGGATCACCTAGTGGTTTAATAACGCCAGACATAGAAGGATTACTATCTCTATAATTAAAACTTATTGTTATATGAGTTCCGTTTGAATAATTTGCCATAGCAAATAATTCTTTTGGTAATCTACCATTATTCCAGTCTAGTATATATGAGTCACTTATTTGCATTTTTTCTTCTTAATAGTTTGTTAATTTTTCTATTTCTATTACCAGTTATATCATAAGTTGGTTTGAATCCACAAAAACGGTTATCTTCTATTTTATTATAACCAGTTGCAATACTAAATTTAAATCTTTCGAATAATCTACGTATCAAGTTATTCATATCCCAGTAATTTTTTTCAGAGTTTTCATACCAATAGATCATTCTTACTAGTTTGTTTCTTGATTTTTTTGGAATTACTGATATCCATTCATTTATATAAATTAGTGATTTGGTTTCACCTACACATTGAAAGTATCTACCAGGTATTTCAAATCTTAATGTATATTCTTTTGTTAATCCACATCCCCAGAAATCTATTGTTGAATGGCAGTTTGTTTCTAATTGGATAAATCTTAATAGTGAATTATAGGTATTTTTTTGATCAAAATAGATTATAGATCTATTATCAATAAAGATTTCTTTTTCTGATGTTTTTAGGTTCCATTTTCTACCACCGAAGTAGTTGGCATCGCTATCTACTTTTAGTAGAGATAATTTTGTGTTATTGTTAGCAATAAATTGAAATAATTCAGATACTGCGTTGAATAATTTTTGAGACAAATCCTCATTTGAAATGTGTTTTGTCTTCCAGTCGAATGTTTTAATCTAGTTGTTCATAGTATTTATTTTTCTTTTATATATAAAATTACAAAAAATAGTTTACATATTTTAATATATAAAAGAAAAAAATTTAAAATATGGCGTATATTAATAATTTAGGTCAAGTTAGAGTTGGTGTTAGAGGATGGGTACCGGTTTTTGAACCGGGAGATCCTGGAACTCCAAATACAATTGATCAAGATTCAACAAACTTTATAATTGCTGCTGGTATTAGTGATTCAGTACAAACCAGTGCAATCGAAACATTAGTTTCGGATTTAAAGACTTATGGTCTATGGACAAAAATGAAGGCTATTTACCCATTTGTTGGTGGTGGTGCAAACTCACATAAATTTAATTTAAAGGATCCAAGAAATTTGGATGCTGCTTATAGGTTGGTGTTTAATGGTGGATGGACACATACATCAAATGGTGCTAAACCAAATGGTACAACTGGATATGCGGAAACATACCTTAATAACAATATATTAGGATTAAATGATATATCATTTGGTGTATATTTTGGTGGAGATAATCTAATATCTTATGATATAATATTAGCATCTTGTGCAATCGGTGCCTACAACGGTGGATGGGGTTCTGGAATCTATACTGGTAATAATACATCATCTACTACTTATTTTGTAAATGATTCATATGTAACTTTATCTGTAAACTCTGGCAGTTCTAAAGGAATGTATATAGTTTCAAAAACATCTACATCATCATTTGTACACACAAGAGGTAGTTTTTATAATTCAGTTTCTTTTAATCCACAAGTTTTAAGAAATGCCACATTTAAAATAGGTAGAGCTGGTGACTGGCAGGGTGACTATAATTCACAGGAACAAAGATTTACTTATATAGGAGATGGATTGAATCAAACAGAAATATCAAACTTATACACATCTATTCAAAAATTCCAAACAACATTAGGAAGACAAGTTGGAACTCCTTATGTTTCTGATCCAGATGCAATTGCATTCTTGGTGGCAGCTGGAATCACTGATAGCACACAAGCTGCTGCTATTAACACATTAGTTATTAGAATGAAGGCAGATGGCGTATGGACTAAAATGAGAGCTATTTATCCGTTTGTTGGTGGTAGTGCTACTTCACATAAATGGAATTTAAAGGATCCGAGAGATTTAGATGCTGCTTATAGATTGGTATTTACCGGAGGTTGGACACATACTGGAACTGGTGCTAAACCAAACGGATCAAGTTATGCTGATACAAAGTTAGCTCCAAGTGCAATAGGTCAAGATAATATACATATATCATTTTATTCTAGAACAGATGTTAATAATAGTGGATATGATATAGGTTCGGGTAGAATTGGAAACGCGGTTATAATATCACCAAGAGAAACTAATACTTTAAGTTTTTATATTAATCATTGGGCCGCGGATAATGTTTCAAATACAGATTCTTTAGGATACTACGTTGGTAGTAGATTATCTAGTAGTTCAGCATCATTATTTAAAAATGGTGTTAAAATTATTAATTCAACAAAGACATCTATATCACCAACACCAACTGCCAACTTTTATTTAGGTGCTTACAATTTAAATGGAACGATTATAAACTATTCCACTAGGGAACAAGCATTTGCAACAATTGGTGATGGTTTAACAGATACAGATTGTACAAATTTATATACTGCGATTCAAGCATATCAAACAACATTAGGGAGACAAGTAAATGTTCCACTAGTTTCTGATACTGATGCTCAAGCATTCTTAAATGCAGCTAACATCACTAGTTTTCAACAAGCGTCTGCTGTTAATAAATTAGTTGTTGATTTGAAAGCTGCTGGTGTTTGGACAAAAATGAAGGCAATTTATCCATTTGTTGGTGGAAGTGCTGTTTCACATAAGTTCAATTTGAAAGATCCAAGAGATTTAGATGCCGCTTATAGATTAGTATTTAATGGTGGATGGGTTCATAGTTCAACTGGAGCACTACCAAATGGAACAACTGGTTATGCAGATACTAAATTGATACCATCATCTACTTTAACTAATAATTCATCACATTTATCATTTTATTCTAGAACTAATAGAGTAACTAGTAGACAATCATCTAGTATTGGTTCATACTTAAATCCAAATGAAATAAGTTTGAGATTTAATTTCTTAGCAAGTGGAAGTTTAAATAATAGTTCTATGTCAGCACAATATGATGGAACAGGTTTGGATTTTGCAACTTATACAACATCAACTACTAATTATTTTCTTATTGGTAGTAGAACAGCTAATAATATAAATAAAGTATATGAAAATGGTGTTTTAAAATCCACAAATACAACTACAACTACAAAGGTATTACCTAGTGCTAGAGTATTAATCGGAGCTTTATCAGATGGTAATACAAATGTTATTTGGTATGATAACTTAGAATCAGCATTTGCAACAATCGGAGATGGTTTAACAGATGCAGAATCAACAGCCTTATACACTGCAGTTCAAACATTCCAAACGGCTTTAGGTAGAGCTGTAAATACACCTATTTATAATAATGGTTTAGTTCTTAATTTAGATGCTGGTAATGCAAACTCATATCCTAGCACTGGAACAACTTGGTTTGATTTGGCTACAAGTACAAATGGGACATTAGTAAATTCACCTACTTTTAATTCTAATCAATTTACATTTAATGGATCTAATCAATTTGTTAATTTCGGAAATACAAATAATATCGGAACTGATAGTGTTACTTTAGTTGCTTGGGTAAAAACAATAGCCAATCAGGATTATGCAGGTATTATAGGAAAGGCATTCTATGGTGATAAATTAGGTAGATTCTCATTACATACAAGATCTGGCGGTAAATTAGGAATAATTACACAAAATTTACAGGGTGGTGCTCTTCAAATTACAGAAGCTACTTCAACACAAAATATAAATACAGGTAATTGGGTTTTTGTAGTTGGTGTAATTGATAGATCATATGGGAATAAGCTATATATAAATGGTGTTTTAGATGTAGTTTCAACTAGAGACACATCTGGTGTGAATTGGTCAACAACAGATAATTTTACAATTGGATTTTATAATGGTAATGGTAGTGGATATTTTAATGGTAGTATATCAAATGTCTTTATGTATCGAAAAGTTTTAACCGATAATGAAATTATAAATTTATACAATTCAACCAAAGGAAGATTTGGTTTATAAAAATTTAAAAACCCACTCAATTTAGAGTGGGTTTTTTTATTTCTTATCTTCTGGTTTATATTCTAATGAAGACCATTTTCTTCTTAATTTTTGATCTTGTAAAATGACCTTTATTCCATTTATATGTGTTTTAATCTCACCTTCCATTCTACCACCAACAGTTGGTAATAATGTAGGTAAATTAGATTTCCAATCATCAACAGAATAAACCTCAAACCCATCAATCTTAGAAAGATCCTTAACTATATTCCAAATAGATTTAGATAATTGACTCGGATATTTCTCTAACTCTAATTTAATTCTCTCTTTCATCTTAAAAATTTGGTTTATTTTCTTCTAACTTAGATTTTATGTATTCCATAGCTTCCTCAGCACTATCCACTAATTTAAATAAATCTAAATCACCCTCAGATATTTTACCATCTTCTAACATAGTTTTTTTAATCCATTTAACCATTCCTTTCCAATAATCTTTACCAACTAGAACAATCGGAACTGATCTCATATGACCTGTTTGTACAAGTGTTATAGTTTCAAATAACTCATCCAAAGTTCCAAATCCACCTGGAAAAGCAACAAAAGCTTGAGAATATTTTAAGAAAAATACTTTTCTAGTAAAGAAATATCTACAAGTAACTAATTTATCAATATACTCATTTGCAGATGCTTCAAATGGTAATTCAATTTGTAAACCAATTGATTTATCACCTTTATTATAAGCACCTAAATTACCAGCTTCCATAATACCTGGACCACCACCAGTTATAACTCCATAACCATTTTGCGTAATTAACTCAGATAACTTAACAGCCTCTTTATAATATTTATCTTCAGGTTTAGTTCTAGCTGATCCAAATACTGATATACAAGGTTTTAACTCCGATAACTCATCAAATCCCTTTATAAATTCACTTTGCATACGTAATACCTGCCAAGCATCTTCTGCTTTTTGGTTATACTTCCATTTTTGATCTTTCATATCTTATTTTATTTTT
>SXGQ01818439.1_pt1 | contig 20442 bp, 11 predicted proteins | sample 3178371 | NCBI WGS metagenome assembly SXGQ01 (sample SAMN11356859, study PRJNA531348) | freshwater metagenome | isolation source: freshwater sample F1-20 | place: China: Fuxian Lake, Yuxi | collected 2017-12-25 | reverse complement strand
GCTGCCAGGCCTCGAGCCCGACCGGATCGTCCACCCAGGGGAAGGCGGCATACTGCTGCCGCAGCGGCGCGCCTGGGGTGCGCGGGACCTGATGGAGCAGGTGGCCCGCGAACTCGCGCCAGCCCAGCTCGCGGAGATAGACCTCGGGGCTGCCGGTGATCTTCGCCGCCGGTTTGCCCCCCACCGCGTCGCGCACCGCGTGCCAGATCCGCCGCGGCGAGATCTCGCCGAAGTGGAGGTGCGGGCTCAGGGCGCTCGTGCCGTCGTGGTCGGGGCGGTCGCGCTCGGTGCCGTAGCCGGAGAGGCCACGGTCGAGGAACCGGTCGAGCCGCTTTCGCGCCGCCGCCTCGCCGGGCGACCAGGTGGTGCGCATCGTGCCGGCCCAGTCGATCCGGGGGAGGAGCCCCAGATCGGCGACCGGCACCGTGGCCAGCGGCCGCTTCACCTCCGCGGGCACCAGCCGGCGCGGCGCGGCGACCGGCGCGTCCGGTTCGTCGCGCGCAAGCAGGGCACGCCAAAACGGCGTGAACACCTGGTAGGGCCGCCCCTCCTTCGTCGCCACGTGCGTCGGCTCGTGGAGCAGCGACCCGTTGAAGCTCTCCACCGCGAGGCCGTCGGCTGCCAGCGCTGCCTTGATCGCGGTGTCGCGGGCCACGAGCGCCGGCTCGCGGAGCCGGTTCCAGACGATATGCGTCGCACCGGTGGCGCGGGCCACGGTCCGCAGCGTCTCGAGCGACGGCCCCTGCCGGATGACGAGCTCGGCGCCCCCTTTCGCCAGCGCCCCCCCGAGGCTCGTGAGCGACCCGTGGAGCCACCAGCGCGACGCTCCCCCGGGCGCCCAGGGGACGGCCTCGTCGGGGGCGTGGACGTAGAGCGGCACGACGGCGCCGCGGGCCACGGCGGCGGCGAGGGCGGGGTTGTCGTCGAGACGGAGGTCGCGGCGGAACCAGACGATCGTGACGGCCATGGGAGGGTCTCGTGGCGGCAGCGTACCACCCCCGGGCCGCGCACCGGCACCGGCCGGTTCAGGAGCGCGTCAGGAAATCAGATCGTGGACGACATGCCCATGCACGTCGGTGAGGCGGAAGTCGCGCCCCTGGGCCCGGATCGTGAGCCGCGTGTGGTCGATGCCGAGGAGATGGAGGAGCGTGGCGTGGAGGTCGTGGACGGTGACGGGGTTTTCCACCACGCCGTAGCCGAGATCGTCGGTGGCCCCGTGGGTGACTCCCCCCTTGATGCCGCCGCCGGCGAGCCAGACCGAAAACGCCTTCATGTGGTGGTCGCGGCCGTTGCCCTGCGCCATCGGTGTCCGGCCGAACTCGGTGCCGAACACGACGAGCGTCTCGTCGAGCATCCCACGGCGCGCGAGATCCTCCACCAGCGCCGCCGCGCCGCGGTCGACCTCCGCCGCGGTGCCCTTCACGTGGTCCTTCACCGCGCCGTGATGGTCCCAGTCGCGGTGGTAGAGCTGGATGAAGCGCACGCCGCGCTCGGCGAGCCGCCGGGCGAGGAGGCAATTGGCGGCAAACGACCCGTCGCCCCCCTTCGTGCCGTAGAGGTCGAACGTGCTCGCCGGCTCGTCGGAGAGATCGACCAGCTCCGGCACGCTCGACTGCATGCGGAAGGCGAGCTCGTACTGCGCGAGCCGCGCCGCGATCTCCGGATCGTCGATCACCTCGCCGCGCAGGCGGTCGAGCCGGCTCACCGCGTCGACCACGTCGCGCTGCCGGGCGGGAGTCACCCCGGCGGGACGGCCGACGTACAGCACCGGATCCCCCTTGGAGCGGAACTCCACTCCCTGGAACCGGCTCGGGAGCAGCCCCGAATGCCACTGCCGGCTGGCGATCGGCTGGCTCTGTCCGAAGCGGCCGGTGCTCACCATGACGACGAACCCGGGGAGGTCGGCCGCGTCGCTCCCCAGGCCGTACCACAGCCAGCTCCCCGCCGACGGCCGGCCGGAGATCATCGAGCCGGTGTTCATGAAGGTGTGGGCCGGGTCGTGGTTGATCGCCTCGGTGTGGAGGCTCCTGACGATCGCGATCCGGTCGGCGATCCGCGCGGCGATCTCGGGAAAGACGGTGCTGATCTCCTGGCCGCTCCTCCCGGCGCGGGTGAAGGGATGCTGCGGCCCGAGGCAGGTGAGCGCCTGCCCCTGGAGCTGCGCGATCTGCTGCCCCTTGGTGAAGCTCTCCGGCATCGGCTGACCGGTCATCGCCGCGAGCTTCGGCTTGTGGTCGAAGGTGTCGAGGTGGGTCATGCCACCGGCCATGTAGAGCCAGATCACGCGCTTCGCTTTGGGCGGCACGTGGAACGGCTGCACCACCCCCGTCCAGCCGGTGGCCGGGGCACCGGTGGCTGGGGGACCGGCGGCCGGCGCGGCGGCGGCCGGGGCGAGGAGCGAGCCGAGGGCGAGCCCGCCGAGCCCGCCCGATGCCCGGGAGAGGAAGCCCCGGCGCGCGAGTGCTGCCGCAGACAGTGGGAGCGGTGCGTTCATGGGCGGGTGTAGGTCTCCTGCAGGTTGAGCACCGCGCGCGCGGCACTCGTCCAGGCGGCGAGCGTGACCCGATCGACCCCCGCGGGGAGCGGCAGCGTGCCGACGGCGAGGAGCTTGTCGACCGCCTCCGGGTCGGTGGCGAGGGCCGCCTGGTGACCGGCCACGAGATCGACGAGCACGGCCACCTCGTCGGCGGCAGGCACGCGCCCCACCGCCCGGCGGAGCATGAACAGGGCGCGGTCGGCCGGTCGGTTAGCGGCGGCGATCGCATGGCCCGCCAGCGACCGGGCCGCCTCGACGGAGGCCGGATCATTGAGCAGCACAAGCGCCTGCAGCGGCGTGCTCGTGCGCGGCCTTCGCGCGGTGCACTCCTCGCGGCTCGGGGCGTCGAAGACCACCAGCGCCGGGTGGAGATATTGCCGCTGCCAATGCACGTAGAGCCCGCGCCGCCAGAGCCGTTCGCCGGCGTCGGCCTGCCACGTGCGCTTGGGGAAATTGAGATAATCCCAGTAACCCTCCGGCTGGTAGGGCTTCACGCTCGGGCCGCCGACGTCGCGCACGAGCAGGCCCGCGGCGGCCAGCGCCGTGTCGCGCACCGCCTCGGCATCGACGCGGTGGCGGCTCTGCCGGGCGAGGAGGCGGTTGTCGGGATCGCGCTCGACAAGCGCCCCGGAGCCGGCGGCGGCCCGGCGGTAGGCGCGGCTGGTGACGATCGTGCGCAGGAGCCGGCGGATGTCCCATGCCCCGCTCGCACCGGCACCACCGCCACCCTCGCCGGCAGGCCCGTCGCGCAGTTCGCTGGCGAGCCAGTCGAGTAGTTCCGGATGGCTCGGCGGCTCCCCCTGGGCGCCATGGTCGTCGAGCCGCCGCGAGAGCCCCTGGCCAAAGCACAACGCCCACAGCCGGTTGGCCAGCACCCGGGCGACGAGCGGGTTGTCGCGCGCGGTCATCCACTCGGCGAGATCGAGGCGCGTGCGCCGGGCCGCGGGATCGACCGGGGACGGCGCGGTCGAGAGGAAGGCGGGGGTGGCGGGCAGCACCACCTCGCCCGAGTCGTCCATCCAGTTGCCACGCGGCAGGATCCGCACCGTCCGCGGCGCCACGGCCACCGTCACCGGCATCCGCGGCTGGGCGTCGATCACCCCCTTGAGATCGGCTTCGAGACGCGCGAGTTCCTCGCGCTGCGGGCGGTTGGCCGCGGCGCGGCCGCGGTGATGGTCGGCGAGCAGCCGGACCTGCTCCGCGCTCCGCCCCCCGGCCGGCGTGCGCAGCGCCTTCTCGACCGCCTCGGGCAGCTTCGCGGCGTCGGCCGGCTTTCCGTTTGTGGCCTTCCGGCCGGGGGCCTTGGCCCCCTTGGCGGTCGCTGCCGGCTTGTCGGCGGCTGGCAGGTCGGCAGCCGGGGGCGTCGGCTGCGCGAGCCGGTCCGCCTCCGCGGCGATCCACCCCTCCCGCTCGGCCACCAGCGCGGGGGTGTCGGCCTCGACGCGCTGCCGCCCCGCGGCGACGAGGGCCTCGAGGTCGGCCTGCCGCGCCGCCTGGGCCGGCGTCGGGAGGCGCATCATCTCCCCCCAGGTGCCGTTGTCGTTGGCGCCGTGGTAGATGCCCCGCTCGGCGACGTCGGCGAAGAAGGCGGCGAAGGAGTAGAAGTCGCGCGTCGTGAACGGATCGAACTTGTGGTCGTGGCACTCGGCGCAGCCGAGCGTCGCCCCGAGCCAGGCGCCGGCCGTGGCCCGCACCCGGTCGGCGGCGTACTTGGCGTGGTATTCCTTGTCCTGACCCCCCCCCTCGGCGCTCATCATGTTGAGGCGGTTGTAGGCCGCGGCCACGCGCTGCGCGCGGGTGGCGCCCGGCAGCAGATCGCCGGCGAGCTGCTCGCGCGTGAAGCGATCGAAGGGCATGTTGGTGCCGAAGGCGTCGATCACCCAGTCGCGGTAGGGCCACATCTGCACCACCTGATCGCCGTGGTAGCCGACACTGTCGGCATAGCGCACCAGATCGAGCCACCAGGCGGCGAGTCGTTCGGCATGGTGGGGGCTGGCGAGGATCCGGTCCACGAGCCGCTCCCAGGCGTCGGGGGAGGTGTCGGCGCGGAAGGCATCGACCTCGGCCGGCTCAGGCGGCAGACCGACCAGATCGAGCGACAGTCGGCGGATGAGGGTGTCGCGGTCGGCCGCGCCGAGCGGTTCGATCCCGGAGCGGGCGAGCCCCGCATCGACGAAGGCATCGACCGGGTGCCCCGCCGCGGGGGGCACCGGGCGCGCGAGCGGCCGCCAGGCCCAGTGGTCTTCGTAGCCGGCGCCGGCGGCGATCCACTGCTCGAGGAGGTCGCGCTCCTGCGCCGTGAGGCTCTTTTTCGTCTCCGGCGGCGGCATCACGACGTCGGGGTCGGTGGAGCGGATGCGCGTCACCAGGGCGCTGGCCTGGGGATTCCCCGGGACGACCGCCCGGCTGCCCTCGCGGTCGGCCGTCGCCCCGGCGGCGGTGTCGAGGCGGAGGTCGGCCTGCCGCGTGGCGGCATCGGGCCCGTGGCAGGCGAAGCAGTGCTCGGCGAGAAGCGGGCGGATGTCACGATCGAACGAGACCGGGGCCGCGTCACCTCTGCCGGGCTGGCCACCCAAGAGGGCAGCGATCACCAGGCCCATCCACCACCAACCACGTCCACCCCACTCCATCGCCACCTCCCCGCACACGGCTGCCTTTCAGCGGAGAATGTCCCAGCGCCGGCCCGGCCACGCAACGGCGGCAGCCCCTGCCAGCCGCCCCATTTCAGCCTTGCCGACGGTCGGCGCCGACGGGCAGACTCGCCGCTCACCCTCTCCGCCACATCAGGAGCCGCGCCATGATCCCCCCGCGCCCCCGCGTCGCCGGCGTCCTTCTCTTTGGTCTCCTCGGCGTTCTCGCCAGCGCCGCCTGCCCGGCCAGCGCCGACGACTGGAACCAATTCGGCGGCCCGGAGCGCGACAACCGCTCGACCGACGAGGGGCTCCTCCGGCAGTGGCCGGAGGAGGGGCCGCGGCTGGTGGGCACGGCGACGAATCTCGGCATCGGCTATTCGAGCGTCAGCCTTGCCGACGGCGCCGTCCTCACGATGGGCAGCCGCGGCGACGACGAGATGGTGATCTGCCTCGACGAGAAGAGCCTCGCCGAGCGCTGGGCGGTGCGGATCGGCGCCACGCGCCCAGACGGCATGGGGCCCGGCCCGCGTGGCACGCCGACGATCGTCGGCGACGCCGTCTACGCGCTGGGTGCCAATGGCGACCTCGCCTGCCTGGCACTGGCCGACGGTCGGGTGCGCTGGAGCGGCAACGTGCTCGCCAACTCCGGCGCCACCAACATCACCTGGGGGATCAGCGAGTCGCCGCTGGTGGACGGGGGCCGTGTGATCGTCACCCCCGGCGGCCAGGGGGCGACGATGGTGGCGGTCGACGCCAAGTCGGGGCGGTTGGTGTGGAAGACGGCGGTCCCGGGCAATCCGCAGGCGGGCTATTCCTCGATCATCGTCGTCGAGACCGGCGGCCTGCGGCACTATGTGAACTTCGTCCACACCGGCGTGATCGGCGTCCGCGCCGACACCGGCCAATTCCTCTGGGGCAACGACGCCTCGGCCAACGGCACGGCCAACTGTTCCTCGCCGGTCGCCTGGCGCGGCAACGTCTTCAGCGCGTCGGGCTACGGCAAGGGGGGGGCGCTGGTGCGCCTCGTGGGGGACCGCCGCGGCGTGGTGGCGTCGCTGGCCTACGCGACGAAGGATCTGAAGAGCCACCACGGCGGTCTCGTGGTGGACGGCGACCATGTGTATGGCACCGACGAAGGGCTGCTGACCTGCCTCGATCTCAAGAGCGGCACGGTCGCCTGGCAGAACCGGTCGGTGGGCAAGGGGGCGGTCGTCTGGGCCGACGGCCTGCTCGTGCTGCGGAGCGAGGAGGGCGCGGTGGCGCTCGTCGAGTGCTCACCGCGCGGCTACGTGGAGAAAGGGCGGTTCACCCCCGCCAACCGCAGCGACCGGCCGGCGTGGCCGCATCCGGTGATCGCGAACGGCAAACTCTGGCTCCGCGATCAGGAGTCGCTCGCGGTGTATGAGGTGGGTGAGTAATCCGGAAAACGAACCCCGCACATCGGCAAACCACCTGCGATTTCTCACTCGCCGTCCACAGAGATGAATCCGAACGCCGAAACGCCCGGCGCCAGCGTCTCCGCTCCGAGACATACACCCTGACCGTACAGCGAGCCGATCGGTCCAAAGTGCTGAATTGACAGCAAAAAACTGCCCGCTACAATGTCCTCACTGTGGGGGGATCAGTACCCGGTTTTTTTCGGATTCAGATCCTGGCGATCACCGGAGATGCAACCAAATGGCAAAAAAGACTGCCGCCGTTGTCTCATTACAGACCATGAAGTCGGGCTTCTCGTCCGCGGGCGCTGCTCGCTTGTTTCTCCAGGATGCCCGTATCAACGCCACCACGAGCGATGCACGCGACATCGATGTCACATTCGACTACCCAGCTGTCGGTGTTAACCAAACGCCGCTCACAGTCATTGCGACGACGTGCTTCGATGGCTACCTTGTGATCGACATCTATCCATCGGATCCCGGGCCCGCGCCTCGCGACGGATTTCTCGTCGTTTCACTCACGCTCGACAACCCTCCGGGCCCTTCGGTTACCATTCAGGGCACTCTGGAAACGGCCATTTATCCTCAATAGGACCTGCCGGCGCGGTGCCGATCACATCAGGTTCACGTCGACGGCTGCTTCCTCAGGCCATCGAGAACACTACGGTTGGTGATCAGTGTGGCCTGACCTGTGTGGCCCGAACGGCTGGGCGCGGCGACCATCCGATTCGATGGGTGCGTTCGGGCGGGGGTAGAGCGTTTATCCCTTGACGGCTGCCTGCCAACCCCACGCAACTCGCCTGATGAACGGGATCCGTCCTGCCGACAGCTTCTTCTTCCACCCTTTACACCCCACCCCAAGGTGAAACAATGGCTCGCATTACAACAGCCAGAGTCGGCGATGCTCTGTTCCGTCGCAGGGCATCTTTGTCAAATCCAAAGACAAACAAGTTAAAGGTCATCGTCCAGGGCAATTTCGCCTCTCTGAGTTCTGATAACAGGAAAAAGATCGCGGTGACAAAGGCTGAATTCAATGGTCGCCAGGGCTCGAACACGAAGACGACATACTGCTGCAAGCGAATCAAAGTCCTGGACGACTATGCGATCCTGACACTCCATCGGGTAAAGACGACCAGGTCTGCCAAAGGGTCGAGGAACATGATCATGATCGGCGGAAGCGGGCCGGTCAGCGGTGTCTTTACGGTGAGTCTGAGGCTGGGCCCGGGGGGGCCGATTGAAGACTGCTGGTTCGATGCCGTCGAGTATGTCGAGTGATAGGTCCGAGCAGCGTGTGGCCAAAGTCCATCCACGGCATTTGACCGCTCGAGCGGCACCGTTTGTCACGGGATCCGCGCACTCGATCCCTCACGAGGGGGGCGCAGCGGGCTGCCAGCCCACAGCCCGGTCACTGCCAGCCCACAGTCCGGTCAATGGGGGTCAACCCGCCACGACGGCGGTGGACCATCGCGTGGACTGCGAGGTGATTGCCAGACTCGCAAGCGGAATGCCTACGGACTCGTTTCGGGCAGTTGACTGCGACTCACCGCCGCCGTTCGATCACTCCCTCCAAATCATCGATCGCCTTTTCCACGCGCAGCGCCTCCGGGCAGCGGGGAAAACTGCGTAGCGCCTTGTCGATCCGTTCACGGGCCTGTTGCAGGATGGGCTTGGCGTTGGCGAGGTCGTTGGCATCGTTCCGCAGCCGGGCCTTGAGGAGCCAGGCCCGGGCTGCGTCCTGGTCCACGATCCGGAGGACATCGTCCGGTTGGCCTGCCACGCCACCCGGGCGCAGCGCCAGCTGCCGCGCTGTCTCCGTGCCCACCTGCTCGGCCGCTGCCACCGCGGCAAGCGCAGCGGTGACATCCTTCAGTGCCTCGTCGCGACGGCCGGCGGCGTAGAGCATCTCACCACGGCTGATCACCGCCTCCGCGTGATGGCGGTGGTGGCCGGGGATCTTCTTGTTCCGTGCGGCAAGTGCGCGGTAGATGTCCACCGCTGCGGTGGCCTGCGCGATGGTGTCGTCGATCTGCCCGGGGGACCGCGCGGCAAGGAGCGCTCGCTGGAGGAGCGCCGCCCCCTTCATCTGGACCAGGTCGGGGTGATTGGGCACCTTCGCCGACGCGAAGCCGGCGTCGGCCGCGGCGAGCGCCCGGTCGGCGGTGGCGATCGCCGCGGGGAGGTTGCCCGTCTCGGCCTCCGCCCGGGAGAGTGCGCAGAGTGTTGCCACCAGCGTCATCTGCGGGTGGTCGATGCCGTCCTGCATCGATGGACCGGTCAAGACGAGGCCATCGACCGCCTCGCGCAGCAGCGCCAGCCCCTCGGCCGGCCGGCCGTCGTCGACCTGCCACCCACCATAGTCGGCCTTGATGCGTGATACCACGCCAATGATGGTGACCTCGGGAAACTGCCGCTGAATCGCGGCGGCGGCGGCGAGCGCCTCACGGTAGCCATCCCCGGCGGCCGGATCGGCCCGGAAGTGCCGCAGCACGCAGCGGTCGGCGAGGACCCAGAAACGCATCAGGATCGCGTCAGGATTTCCGGGGGTGGCGTCGAGCACGCTGGTGACGAGCTCGGCCGCGCGGGAGTAGAGCCGGTCGGCTTCGCCATACTGGGCCACGAGCCGGGCGAGGTTCCCCTCGCGCAAGTACCCATCGGCGGCATCGAGCCGGATCTTCTGGTCGCGGGGTTGCCGCCGGAGCAGCACCTCGTACTGCCGGTTCGACTCGTGCATCATGTTCAGCCGGTTGAGCTCGGCGTTGGGAATCACCGCCCACGCGTCGTCGCCGATCTCCTTGCCGAGTGTGTCGATCACGACACTGGCCGCTTTGAAGCTGTCCCGGGCGATGTCGCGCTGCTGGCGAACGAGGACGTTCCCCACGCCGAGGCCCACCAGCGACGTCGCCACGAGCACCCCCACCGCCGTCATCGCCGTGCGGTGGCGCTTCGCGAACCGGGCCACGCGGACAGTCCACGGATCGCGGTACACCTCCACCGGCTCGTCGGCCAGCCAGCGATCGATGTCGCCGGCCAGCGCCTTGGCCGACGGATACCGGTCGGCCGGTTCACGGGCCATCGCCTTGAGGCAGATCGCCTCGAGCGCCGAGGCCACCTCGGGGTTCACCTGCCGCGGCCGCGGGAAGATCCCGCGGATCACGTCGGGGAGAAACTCGGTCGGCGCTCCCTGAAACGCCGACCGGCCGGTGAGGATCTGGTAGAGCGTGCCCCCGAGCGCGTAGATGTCGGTCGCCGGCCCGATCCGGTCCCCCAGCCCCTCGGCCTGCTCCGGGGCCATGTAGGCCGGCGTGCCCGCGTGGGCCGGGGCCCCGAGTTGATCCGCGACTTTCGCCAATCCCCAGTCGATGAGCTGCGCCTCGCCGAAGGCACCGACCATGATGTTGGCCGGCTTGATGTCGCGGTGGACGATCTCCTTGCTGTGGGCATAGGCCACCGCCTCGCAGACCGACACGAACCGCCCGAGGAGATCCCGTAGCGCCAGCGTTCGCTCCCCCGGTGGCTGGCCGGCTGGGGCAGGGTGGTGGCGCGCGATCGCCTGCTTGAGCGAATCGCCCGGGATGTACCGCATCACGTAGAACGGTTTCTCGGCGTCTTTTCCGCTGTCGAAGACCGGCACGATGTTGGGATGCTCGAGCGCCGCGGTCACCAGCATCTCGCGTTCGAACTGGGCGCGCGTGGTGGCGTTGTCGCGGCCCGGATTGATCAGCTTGACGACCACGATTCGCTTGAGCCGGTCGTCACGGGCGACACACACCCATCCCAGGTTCCCGATGGGAATCACCCGGATCCCGGTGTAGCGCCCCACGATCACCGGTAGCTCGGAGGCCGGCTCCGTCGGCGTGTCGCTGCTGAGCAAGTGTTCGAGCGCCCGGGAGGCGTTGCCGCCGGCGCGGCGGATGATCTCGTCGGCCCGGGTCTCGATCTCCGCCCGCAGTGCCGCCGTGATCACCCCCCGCTCCACGCACACCTCGAGCAGTGACAATTCCTTTTGGCCGCTCCAGGCCTCGAGGATCGGCACCATCTGCTCCGGCGTCACGCCGGCCACGCGCGGCAGGAGCAGGCCGAGGATCAGATCGCGTTCGTCACCCTGCGTCATGGCGCTTGCTCCTGTTACCCGAAACGGCGCGATCATCACCGCCCGGCCGCCGCCCACTCCTTCATGAGGGCGATATTCCGCTCGATTTCCGGACGCCGCCCCCCCTTCGATTCCTCGAGGTAGACCGCCATGTCGGAGTCAACCATCGCCTCCGGCTCGGGGCCGGGATCGCGGGTCGCCGCCTGCCAGTCGGCCAGGCGCGTGCGCATCTCCCCCAGCACCGCGGCGTGGGCCGGGTCGGCGGCCAGGTTCTCCAGTTGGTGGCGGTCGGTGCGCCAGGCGTAGAGCTCCTCCAGCGGCCGCTCCGGCGCGAACAGGAGCCGCTCGGCGAGCGGATCGAGGCCCCCGGCAGCGTGCAGCGCGCGGAGCCGCTGCACGATCGCTTTGTCGTCCTTGTAGGCATTCGGCTGGAGCGCCGGGCGGCGCGGGAGGAAGTTGCGGATGTAGAGGTATTCCGGCGTCCGCACGCTGCGGAGCCGGTCGACCGTCTCGTCGCAACGGTCGCGGGCGGCGAACACCGCCGCGCGCGGACGGTAGCCAGCCGCGAACAGGTCGCGCCCCTGCATCCACTCCGGTACGTCGAGCCCGGCCGCGGCGAGCGAGAGCGCCGCCAGGTCGATCTGCTCGACGAGGTCGTCGCGCACCGCACCGCGGGGGATCCCCGGGCCGCGGACCACCAGCGGCACGTGCGTGCCCTCGTCGTAGAGGAACTGCTTGCCGCGGGCATGGCTGATCCCGTGGTCGGTCATGAAGACCACGAGCGTGCTTTCGAGGAGCCCCTCGCGCCCGAGGCGCGCGAGCACCTGCCCGACATGGTCGTCGGTGAAGCGCACGGCATCGAGGTAGGCCGCCTGATCGGCCAGCAGCACCGGATCGCGCGGGTAGTAGGGGGGCAGGGTCACCGCCGCCGGATCGACCGCGCTGCCGAAGCGCTCCCGGGCACGGGCCGCGAGCTTCGTCGTCGCCTCGCCCCCCTGCCCGCGGAGCTTGCCGCCGGGGAGCGTGACCTGCATGAAGAACGGCTGCCCGGCAGCGCGGCCCCCCCAGTCGCTCGCGTCGTAGATCGACTCGTCCCAGCGGAAGTTGTAGTCGGTCTTGCCCAGGCGCCGGGCGGCCGGCGTGTCGCCGCCGAGGCCCTCGCCGATCGCCGTCCAGTAGCCCGCGTCGTGGAGGATCGCCGGCAGCGGCCGCACGGCGGCGGGCAGATCGATGCGGAGCACGCCGCGGCCGCTGCGGTGGTGATGGGCGCCGATCGTCGTCTGGTACATCCCGGTGACGAGCGCCGACCGGCACGGCGAGCAGACCGGGGCCGTGACGAAGGCGTGGCGGAAGCGCGTGCCCTCGGCGGCGAGCCGGTCGACGTTGGGCGTGGCGACGAGGCGCTCGCCGTAGCAGCCGAAGTCGGCCGACATGTCGTCGACCACGAACCAGAGGATGTTGGGCCGCGGCCGCGGGGCCGCCGCGCCGGGCTCGGCCCCCCGGGCCACCGCGGCGAGGAGGGCGAGGCAGCAGACGGCGACGAAGGGAGCGCGCACGGGTCTCCTCCGGAGGGGGCTTGGGCCGCGGTCGGGTTTCAGGCGAGCAGCCCCGGCACCACGCGGCCATGGACGTCGGTGAGGCGGAAGTCACGCCCCTGGAAGCGCCAGGTGAGCTTCGTGTGGTCGAAACCGAGGAGGTGGAGGATCGTGGCCTGCAGGTCGTGGACATGGACCGGATCGCGGGCCGGCCGGAAGGCGAGGTCGTCGCTCGCCCCGTGCACGTGGCCCGGGCGCACCCCGCCGCCGCACATCCACAGCGAGTAGCAGTCGGGGAAGTGGTCGCGGCCGAGGATCCCGCCGCCGGCCGTGCGCCCCTCGCGGAACGGTGTCCGGCCGAACTCGCCGGTGCAGAGGATGAGGGTGTCGTCGAGGAGGCCGCGCTGCTCGAGATCCTCGATCAGCGCCGCGGCCGGCTTGTCGAACGTGGCCGCCTTCCTCGTCAGGCCGTCGCGGATGTCCTCGGCGGGATTGGTGCCGTGGAAATCCCAACCCCAATCGAAGAGGTGCACGAACCGCACCCCCTGCTCGACCAGGCGCCGTGCGAGCAGGCAGTTGGCGGCGAGGCTCGGCTGCCCCGGCACCGCGCCGTAGGCGGCGAGCACGTGCGCCGGCTCGCGGGCGATGTCCATCACCTCCGGCACGCTCGTCTGCATCCGGTAGGCGAGCTCGTACTGGGCGATCCGCGTGAGGGTCTCGGGATTGCCCAGCTCCCGCGCTTGGTACTCGTTGAGGTCCTTGAGGGCGTCGAGGCTCGCGCGCCGCGTCGCCCGGCTCATCCCCGCCGGGTCCGACACGTAGAGCACCGGGTCCCCCTTCGAACGGCACTGCACCCCCTGGTAGACGCTGGGGAGGAAGCCCGGCCCGAAGCTGGCGGTGCCGCCGTTGGGCTGGACACCCGACGAGATCAGGACGACGAAGCCCGGCAGATCGGCGCTCTCGCTGCCGAGCCCATAGGTCACCCAACTCCCCAGGCTCGGCCGGCCGGCGCGGCCGCTGCCGGTGTAGAGCATCAGCTCGGCCGGCGCGTGGTTGAACTGGTCGGTGTGCATGCTGCGCACCAGGCACAGCCGGTCGGCCACGCGGTGGAGGTTGGGGACCGCGTCGGAGAGCTCCATGCCGCTCTCGCCGCAGCGCACCCAGCTCCGTGGCGTGCCGAGGAGCTTGGGGGTGCCGCTGGTGAACGCGAAGGTCTTGCCGGCGACGAACTCCTGTGGGCAGTCCTCCCCGCCGTGCCTGACCAGTTCTGGCTTGTGGTCGTAGAGATCGAGGTGCGGCGGCGAACCGGTGAGGTGGATGACGATCATCCGCCGCGCCTTCGCCGGGAGGGGGGCCGGCCGTGGCGCCAGCGGATCGGCGGCGAGCGCGGCGCCGGGCGCTTCCCCGACCATCAGGCTCGCCAGCGCCACCCCACCGATCCCGCCGGCCATGCCGCCGAGAAGGTGCCGGCGCGTGGCCAGCAGCCCGGCTTCGATCCGCGGATCCATCGTCACCTCCGCCTCAGGGGCACATGAACGCTTCGTCGAGATTGAGGAGCACGTTGCCCACCACCGTCAGCGCCGCCACCTCGGCGACGTCGGTCCCCGCCGGCAGCGGGCCGAGGGGGCTGTCGGCTCCCTGGAACGTCGTCGCCAGGCTCGTCGCGGCCGCACTGTCGGCGCGGAAGGTGGCCAGCGACTCGTCGTGGAGCCGCACGAGGCGCTCCACCTCGGCCGGCGCCGGCCGCCGGGCGAGGACGCGGCGGAAGCCGTTGCTGATCCGTTCCGCCGTCGTCGGCCCCGCGGCGGCCATCCGTCGGGCGAGCGCCTGTGCCGCCTCGACGTACACCGGGTCGTTGAGGGTGACCAGAGCCTGCAGCGGGGTGTTGGTGCGCGGCCGGCGCACCGTGCAGACCTCGCGGTTGGGGGCGTCGAACGTGGCCATCGACGGATAGGGATTGCTGCGCCGCCAGGTGGTGTAGAGGGCACGCCGCCAGCGGTCCTCGCCGCCGCTCGTCTGCCAGTCGATCCCGCCGCCGAAGGCCGCCGAGAGGCCGACATTCGGCTGCGGCGGATTGACGCTCCGCCCGAACTTCTTCGCCGCCAAGAGGCCGGCGGCGGCCAGCGCCTGGTCGCGGATCACCTCCGCCGGCAGGCGCACGCGCGGGCCGCGCGCGAGGAGCCGGTTGTCGGGATCGCGGGCGACGAGGTCGGCCGGCGCCTGCGACGACTGCCGGTAGGTGGCGCTGGTGACGATCAGGCGCGTGATCGCGCGCGTGTCCCAGCCGCGGTCGACCAGTTCGACCGCCAGCCAGTCAAGGAGCTGCGGGTGGCTGGGGGGCTCCCCCTGGCTGCCGAACTCCTCGCTCGTGGCCACCAGACCGATGCCGAAGAGCCGTTCCCAGATGCGGTTGACCACGACCCGCGCGGTGAGCGGATTGGACCGGTCGACGAGCCACTTTGCGAGGGCGAGACGGTCGATCCGGCCCGACGGACCGGGGCCGATCGGGGCAAACGCCGCCGGCACCCCCTCGGCCACCTCCGCGCCTGTGTCGAGGTAGTTGCCACGGTGCTGGAGCTTCGTCACCCGGCGCTGATCCCCCGCCAATTCGACCATCACCGGCACCTTCGCCGGCGTGATCGCCGCCTTCTCCTTCGCCAGCGCTTCCTGGCGGGCCCGCGGCACCGCTGTGTCGGCGGCGACATGGCGGCGGTGGTGATCGGCGAGCCGGGCGGCCTCGGCGGCGCCCCGCGCGGCCGGCGTGACGAGGATCGCCGCGACGTCGGCCGGGACGCCGTTCCATTGCCCGACCCGGGGATCCGCGGTCGTGTTCAGCCGCACCGCGCCCACCGTGTGGCCGGCATGCTTGCTCCGCTGCCGCAGCGAGACGACCAGTCGCATCCCGGGGGGCACGTTGATCGGCATCGGCAGGAGGAGCGAGAGCGCGGAGGGGGCGGTGCCCCCGGGGGCCCAACCGCCGTCGTGCTCCCCCTTCTCGTCGGCCGGCCGGAGCACGCTCGCGGCGGCGAAGCCCGGCTGGGTGCGGTCGGCGAAGGCCACCGCCAGCGGTAGCTCGCGGCCGCCGTCGGGCGACCACTCGGCGACCGGCGCCGGCGCGGTGGCGATCACCGACTGCCAGACCGGCTGCCGCGCGGCGTCGAGGAGGATCAGGCGGGCGCCGTCCAACCGGCCGCCGACGCCGCCGTCGGTCCGGTTCCAGACCTTGACGAGGCCGATCGCCTCCTCGGCGCCGAGATCGACCTCCCACCACGGGTCGGCCTGGGTGGCGGTGTGGGTCGTGGAGTTGTCGGTGTAGACCCCGCTGGTGTTGCCGTCGACGGCGCGCTCGGCCGGCCCGGCGTAGGCGGTGGAGACCTGCGTGGCCGGCTTGCCCCGGGCGATGTTGCCTTCGCGGCCCGTGCCGGCGGCCGCGAACACCTCCACCTCCGCCAGCGACAGGATCCGCTCGGCACCCGGCAACTCCACCCGCAGAAACCGCCCGCGTGGGGCGGCGGCGACCACCGGCTCGAGCCGCGCCGTGACACCGCTGAGCACGAAGTTGCCGCCACCGTGCCCCGGCCCACCGCCCGAAAGGTCGGGAGCGGCGGGAAACACGAGCCGCACCGCGGCCAGCGGCCCGGCCGCCACATCGGCCGTGATCCGGCTCACCGCCGTGGCGCCGGCGGCGGGGAAGCGCACCGTGCCGTCGGCGACGATCGTGCCCGCGGCGCCGCCGTCGATCGCCGCCGCGACCGGCACGAGCGGCTGCCAGGCGATGTCGCGGGGAAATGACCGGTCCCAGGCATCGCGCGCGGCGGCCAGCGCCGGTGTGTCGGTGGAGAGCGTGCGCTCGACCGCGGCCAATTCGCCGTCGAGCCGGGCGCGCCGCGCCTCCTGGTCGGGGGTGAAGAATTCCTCGAGCGGGGAGTCGTCGCCGCGGTCGGCATCGGCGGTGTTGTTGAAGATCGCGTAGAGGCCGAAAAACTCGCGCTGCGACAGCGGGTCGTATTTGTGGTCGTGGCACTGGGCGCACGCGATCGTCGTGCCCATCCAGGTGGCGAGCGTGGTGTTGACCCGGTCGACCACCGCGGTGGTGCGGAACTCCTCGTCGATCGTGCCCCCCTCGGTGTTGGTGAGGGTGTTGCGGTGGAAGGCGGTGGCGATCCGGTCGGCGTTCGTGGCGTCGGGGAGCAGGTCGCCGGCGATCTGCCGGATCGTGAACTCGTCGAACGGCATGTTGGCGTCGCAGGCGCGGATCACCCAGTCGCGCCAGCCCCAGATCTCACGCGGCACGTCGGAGGCATAGCCGCCGCTGTCGGCGTAGCGGGCCAGATCGAGCCACTGCCGCGCCTGGTGCTCGCCGGCACCGGGGTGGGCCAGCAGCCGGTCCACCAACCGCCCGACCGCATCGGCCCCGCCCCCATCGACAGAGCGGGCCACGTCGGCGACGAACGCATCGACCTCCTCCGGGGGCAACGGCAGCCCGGTCAGGTCGAGCGCCAGCCGCCGGGCCAACACCGCCCGGTCCGCCTCCGGGCGCGGCGTGAGCCCCTCGCGCTCGAGTTTCGACAACACGAACCGGTCGATGTCGTTCACCGGCCAGGCACTGTCGCGCACCGTCGGCACGGCTGGCCGGACCGGCACCACGTACGACCAGTGCGGCTCATACTCCGCCCCGGCCGCGATCCAGCGCCGCAGCGCGTCGGCCTCGCCGGCCGAGAGCCGCTCCCCGGCCTCCGGCGGCGGCATCACGGTGGCTGGGTCGGTGGAGAGGATCCGGGCGAGCAGGGCGCTGGCATCCGGATCACCCGGCACGATCGCGGCATGCCCCCCGAGATCGGCGCGCGATCCGGCGGCGGTGTCGAGCCGCAGCCCTCCTTCGCCCCCTCCCTGCCGCGACGTGGGATCGGGACCGTGGCAGCGGAGGCAGCGATTGGAGAGGAGCGGCTTGATCTCGTGGCTGAACGACGGCGGGGTCGCCTCGGCAGCCGGGCAGGCGCTGCCGCATGCCAGGGTCAGGATCACCAGGGTCAGGATCGCCGGTGTGCTGCCGATCAAACGGGCCCTACCGACCACAGGGACACTACTGACCACAGGGACACTACCGACCAAACCGGCGGCACGGCCCCGTCGTTCCACCCGGTCGCGATGCTTGAGTGCCACAGCCGCCTCCCCCGATACTCGGTCCCTGGATTATGCCCGCCACCTCCCCCCGACTCCACCCGAGCCTGGGCCGACCCGAGCCCGTCTCCACGGCCGCCGCCCGGTGATCATCACCTGGGCAAAGCCCCCGCCCTCCCCCCAGCACCACGGTGATCCCTGCATGGACGCTCGCGCCCCACGGCCGTACCCCTGGGTCGTGCCGATCGCGGTCGGGGCCAGCGCCGCGATTCCCGAACTGGGCCCCGTCGGCCGCGCGGACCTGATCGAGTGGCTGTGGATGCGGTTGGGTGATGCGGGGCTGATGGCGATCGACGAGGGGAGCGTCGATGTCGGAGAAGCGCTGACGGCGGGCATCGTCGGCGCACCACTGGTGATCGATTCCGCCGCGGCGCCGTCAAACCGCGACTGGGTGGCAGCCCGGGAAACCGGCACGATCGAGTTGGCATTCGTCGATGCACCGGCGGCGCACGCCGCGATCGCCGTCCTGGCGGTGGTCACCGGCATCGGGATCGGCAGTGCCGTCCCGGCGGCTCCCCTGCCCATCCCCGTGCCGCAGGAGCCGGTGGCCGTGCCCGGTTTCGGCTGGGTGCTGCCGCCGCCCGATCCGGCGCACGGCCGACCTGCCGACGGGCCCCCCGCCCCCGTCGGCACCCGTGTGATCATCGACGCCGGCACCGGGTTCGGCACCGGCCTCCATCCGACGACGCAGCTCTGCCTCCGCGCCCTGGTTGATCATGCCGGCGGCTCCATCGGCCGTGTGCTCGACATCGGTGCCGGCAGCGGCATCCTCGGGATCGCGGCGGCCGTGGCCGGTGCCGGGCATGTCGATGCGGTGGAGATCGACGACCGGGTGCACGCCGCCATCCGCCACAACGCCGCGCTCAACGGCGTGGCGGAACGGATCCGGCTGGTCGCCACGCTCGCCGACCTCGACGCCCTGCCCGGCGGCGTGGCACCGTATGACCTCGTCGTCGCCAACATCGTCGCCCCGGTGCTGCTCGAGATCGCGCCGTGGATCGGCCGGTGGCTCGCCCGGCCCAGCGGCCGGCTCGTGCTCAGTGGCCTCCGGGAGGAGGAGGTGGCCGATGTCGCGGCCCGCTACCGTGACCTGCTCGGCGTGGAGTCGCGTGCTTGCGGGGAGGCCGGCTGGACCTGCCTCTCCTACCGCACCTGACGCCCGGCGCGCCGCCCGGCGACTGTGCGCGGCGCCCGTTCCCCGCTACCCTCCCCCGGCACGCTGCCCAGGCAGTGGGCCATGACGGCTCGCCCCGGCAGCGGCACCGGGCCGCCTTGCCGGGACGGTCGTTTCCATGGGCACCGCGATGAAATGGCTCCACCGTCTCCAGCGGCACCTGGAGCCCTTTGCGATCCCCAACCTGACGCTGATCCTCATCGCGGGGATGGTGGCGGTGGCCCTGCTCTCGGCCGTCGATCCCCGGATCGGCGGCATGCTCGAGCTGATCCCCGGGCGGGTGGCCCGCGGCGAGGTGTGGCGGCTGGTCACGTTCCTGTTCACGCCGGCGGTCGGCATCACCTCCGATCCGGTCAGCATCCTCTTCTTCGTGATGTTCCTCGGATTCCTCAACACCATGGGCACCGCCCTGGAGGCGACCTGGGGAACGGCGCGCTACACCCTCTTCGTGCTCCTCTCCGTGCTCGCCAGCCTGGTGTCGGCCATGCTCGGCGGTTGGCTGTTCGGGGCCGACGCGGTGGGCAGCAACCTCTATCTCTACGGGTCGATCTTCCTCGCCTTCGCCTGGCTGTTTCCCGAGTACGAGATCCTCCTCTTCTTCGTGCTCCCGGTGAAGGTGAAGTGGCTCGCCCTCCTGACCATCGTCATCACGGCTCTCCAGTTCGCCGCCGGGGTGGGCAACTTCACCGCCGGTGGCTGGCTGACCTGCGGACTGATCCTCGCGGCACACGCCAATCTCGCCCTGTTCATCGGTCCCGACGTCGTCGCGCGGCTGCGGCATCGGCCCCTCGGTGGCCGCCCCCCTGCGCGGTTCCGCGCGGCGGCGCCGCCGCGGCACACCTGCGTGGTCTGCGGGGCGACGAATCTCTCCCATCCCGACCGCGACTTCCGCTACTGCCCGGAGTGCGACGGCACGCCCGCCTACTGCAACGAGCATCTGGCCGGGCATGCCCACCGGGGACCGCCGACCGAACGCAGCGCCCGCGGCTGAACCACAGCGCCCGCGGCTGAACCACAGCGCCGTCCGCGCCGCGAGTCAGCCGGCGAGCGGACGGAAGGAGCGCTCGAAGGCGAGCCAGCCGTGGACGAGAACCGCTGCCAGCGGCGCGGCCGCCAGCGCCAGCCGGTAGGCCGCCGAGCGCATCAGGTGCCCGGCAGGCGCGGCGCCGAGTCGATCCCCGAGCCAGCCCGCGCCCGCCGCCAGCAGCGGTGCCGCGCAGATGAGCCCGGCCGCCTCCGTCGACAGCCCGCCGAAGAACCGGCCGACGCTCGCGATCCCGACAAGTGCCGCCGCCCCGAACCCCGCCAGTCCGACGCGCCCCCCGCCCGCAAGGCTGCCGGCAAGGGCCGCCGCGAGCACGAGCGCCACCAAGCCCCCTTTCACGTAGCCCGCCATCGGGATCGCCAGCGCAGTGGCGGCCAGAGCGAGGACGACGGCGATCACCGTCACCGCGCCGCGGTCGCTTCCGCGCTCACCGGCCGCCACGGCCGGCCAGGCGAGCGCCGCAGCCACCACCCCCCCGATCACCGCGGCCGGCGACCCTGTCTCCTCGCCACCCAGATGGACCGAACCGTGGAGGATCACGCGCACAAGCGCGAGCCCCGCAAGGCCGCGGACGAGCGGCGCGACAAAGCCGGGCCGGCGCGATGCCGCCAGCAGTTCGACCACGGCCGCCAGTGGCAGTCCGACGGCCAGCAGCCGGCCGACTGCCGACGCCGGCGGCAGCCGCGGCAGGGCATCGGCGAGCCACGCCCCGAGTAACGACCCTGCGAGCACCCCTGCGAGCGCCGTCGGCACCGCACCGGCACCTGCGCAACGCGGGGCGCGCGTGGCGGCGCTGACACCGGCCGCCAGCG
>SXGQ01511490.1_pt1 | contig 20443 bp, 22 predicted proteins | sample 3178371 | NCBI WGS metagenome assembly SXGQ01 (sample SAMN11356859, study PRJNA531348) | freshwater metagenome | isolation source: freshwater sample F1-20 | place: China: Fuxian Lake, Yuxi | collected 2017-12-25 | reverse complement strand
GACGATAGCGCACGGGGGCCTGCTACATTCCTCTGCCCGAGCCGCCATCGTCTAGGGGACTAGGACGCCGCCCTCTCACGGCGGAAACCGGGGTTCGAAGCCCCGTGGGGACGCCAAATCAAGAGGCCGGCATCGAAAGATGCGGGCCTTTTCCTTGGGCCGAGCGTCTGTTTAAGTCTAGAACGGCGGCTTGTACAAATTGCACTTACCTCGATACAGCATGCGGCCTTTTCGGGGCGATTTTTGTAGCGCGGTGATATTGACCTCGCCGGTACCACGATTCAGATGGAAGTCGATGAATTCGATCATGTCGTCGATCATCAATTTTTTGTAAGCGATCGCGCCTTTTACATGGGCCTCGCTGACCTTGGTCGCAAAATTGACGCGACCGATCATGGTCAGCACAAAGCTGGTCATCTTGGTGGTCTCGTCGATTTCAATCGCGAGCGGATCAAATTCCGTTGGATCGGGGTTAATCGGAACCCAGCTACCCAGGTAGATTGGCATATAACCGCGGCAATTGAACAGCAGCTTACTGGCATGCGCATAGCTGCCGGTGAGGCTGAGCGCCACTAACAAGGCCAGTCGAATCAATAGAGTAAGGCGCATCTGTTGTCGATCACTAACGTGCGAGTGCCACCGATTTTACCTGCGCCCACACCGTATCGCCTACTTGCAGCGCTAAATCCGCTACCGCGCGCTGCGTGATCCGCGCGAGCAGGGCGGTGCCTCCCATGCTGATCCTTACCAGCGCGAGCCCAGGCTGCTCATCTAGTCGTATTCCATCGATTTGCCCCTGCAATACATTCTGAATACTGCTTTTACCCGGTTGCTCCCGTGCCAAGCTGACATCGCTGGCAAGAATGCGAAGTCGCGCGCGCTCGCCAACCGACACTCCAGGATCACGAATCCAGACCGAGCCACCATCAAAGTCCAGGCGCGCCAAGTGCCAGTGGGGCTCAACGCAACCGACCAGGGATTCAATCACTACGCCGGGCTCATCACCAAGCCGCACAGGTAGATCTAGCCGCGACAAGGTCTCGGCGAGATCTCCGCTGCCAACAACGCGGCCTGCCTCCATGACCACCACAAAGTGAGCCAGGCGTGCCACCTCGTCGGGGGAGTGCGTGACATAAAGTATCGGGATTTGTAATGTCGCCTGTAGCCTATCCAGATAGGGAAGTATTTCCTGTTTGCGTTTCAGGTCCAGCGCAGCCAATGGCTCATCCATCAGGAGCAGCTTGGGGTCAACCGCGAGCGCACGCGCTATCGCGACTCTTTGGCGCTCGCCACCCGACAAGCCTTCGGGCTTTCGATCAAGCAGTGAGCGAATACCTAGCAAATCAATAATCGGATCAGTGGCAACTTTGTGATGCGGACCGACACGTTTCATACCGTACTCCAGATTGCTCCGCACTGACAGGTGCGGAAACAGACTCGCCTCCTGAAATACATAGCCGATTGCACGCAGATGTGTGGGTATGAATTGCGCACTGTCTTGCCACAACTCATCGTTGATGGTGATCGTACCGGAGGCACGCTCGAGCCCGGCAATACACCGTAGCAGCGTGGTCTTGCCACATCCGGATGGCCCGAATAATACGGTTACACCACGCCCCGGCAGCTGCAGGTCAAGCTCCAGCGAAAAGCGATCACGCTGCAGCGCGAGTTGGATGCATAAGCTCATCTTACTGCGCGGTGCTTGCTCTCGGGCGCGTTACATGCAGCACCAGAAGTACGATGAACGAGAATCCGATCAGCACTGCGGCCATCGCGTGCGCATGCTCGTACTGCATAGCCTCGACGTAGTCGTAGATCTGCACCGAAGCGACGCGGGTTTCACCTGCCAGATTACCGCCGATCATGAGCACCACGCCAAACTCACCCACGGTATGCGCAAAGCTCATCACCGAGGCGGTTAAAAATCCTGGTAGTGCCATCGGCACCACCACACTAAAAAATGCGTCGATTGGTGTGGCACGTAGCGTGGCGGCTACCTCGAGTGGTCGGCGACCGATTGCCTCGAAAGCATTTTGCAATGGTTGCACCATGAACGGCAACGAGTAGAACACCGAAGCCACCACCAGGCCCCAAAAGGTGAAGGGCAGCAAGCCAAGGCCGAGTGCTTCCGTGAGCCGACCAGCAAAGCCATTCGGGCCCATGGCCAGTAGCAGGTAGAAGCCCAGCACAGTCGGTGGTAACACCAGCGGTAGCGCCACCAGTGCCGCGATCGGCGCTTTCAGACGAGACTGCGTACGCGCCAGCCACCATGCGATAGGCGTACCTATTAAAAGCAGAATCAGTGTGACCACCGCCGATACTTTGGCGGTGAGCCACAACGCTTGCAGAGCTTCAGGTTCGAGCAATGGGTCAGAACAAGCCGACGACTTTGCCGTGATCGTCGATATCAATCTTGACCGCGCTCGGTACCTTGGGCAAGCCGGGCATGGTCATGATATCGCCGCAAATCATCACGATGAACTGCGCACCAGCGGCCAATCTGACTTCGCGCACGTTGACGACGTGACCGCTTGGCGCGCCACGCAGGCTGGCGTCAGTGCTGAAGGACGATTGGGTTTTGGCGACGCAGATCGGGTAATGCCCGTATCCCGCTTCTTCGAATGCCTTAATCTGTTGCTTGACCTTGGCCGATGCGCTGATATCCGAGGCGCCATAAATCTTGGTGGCGACTTTTTTCATCTTGTCGAGCAGTGAATCGCTGTCTTCGTAGACCAGCTTACGCGATGCGCTACGCTCAGATAATCGAACAACTTCCTGCGCCAACGCTTCTGCGCCGGCGCCGCCTTTGGCCCAATGCTCGGCCAGCACCACATTCACACCCAGTGCTTTCATGCGCTCGGTGACCAGCGCAATTTCGGCGTCGGTATCTGCGGTAAAGCGGTTAATGGATACGACGCAGGGCAGGCCGTATTGGTTGGTCACGTTATCAACATGACGCTCAAGATTAACCAAACCTTTTTTCAATGCATCAAGATCTTCAGAGTTCAGTTCTTTTACGTCTTTACCGCCGTGGTACTTCAGCGCGCGAATGGTTGCGACTAGCACACACGCTGATGGCGTGAGCCCGGTTTTGCGGCATTTGATATCGATGAATTTTTCTGCGCCAAGGTCTGCGCCAAAACCCGCCTCAGTGACCACATAGTCACCCAACTTGAGTGCGCTTTGGGTTGCGATCACTGAATTACAGCCATGAGCAATATTCGCGAACGGACCACCATGAACAAACGCGGGATTATTCTCAAGCGTTTGTACCAGGTTCGGTTGCAGCGCATCTTTCAGTAACACCGTCATAGCGCCGTGGGCGTTCAGGTCGCGCGCATGTACCGGTTTTTGTTCGCGGGTATAGCCGATCACGATATCGCCGAGCCGCTGCTTCAAATCCTGTACCGAGGTAGCAAGACAGAAAATTGCCATCACCTCAGACGCCACCACAATGTCAAACCCGTCTTGGCGCACGAAGCCGTTAGCGGTGCCGCCAATGCCGACAACAATGTCACGCAGAGCGCGGTCATTCATATCAACCACCCGCTTCCAGGTGATACGACGCGGATCAATATCGAGCGTGTTACCGTGATTGATATGATTATCGATCATCGCAGCCAGCAAATTATTGGCAAGTGCGATGGCAGAGAAATCACCAGTGAAGTGCAGATTAATATCTTCCATCGGCACAATTTGTGCGTGACCACCGCCGGCGGCGCCACCTTTCACACCGAACACCGGACCGAGTGACGGCTCACGCAAACAGATCACTGTTTTTTTCCCGATGCGATTGAGTGCATCGCCCAGCCCGACGGTGGTGGTAGTTTTGCCCTCTCCGGCGGGCGTGGGGCTAATTGCCGTAACCAGAACCAGTTTGCCATCAGGCCGGTCTTTCAGCGTATTCAGATACTGCAGCGAGACCTTGGCTTTGTAGTGGCCGTAAGGCTCGATTGCATCCTCGGGTATGCCGAGTCCAGAGGCGACATCAATCACCTTGTTCATTTTTGCTTTTTGAGCAATTTCGATATCGCTTTCCATATGTCTCCGGATTTGATTTGTCGTTAGGGTCGTGAATTTTATAGCCAGTTTCAGATGCGTGCGCGGTAGTTTTTGTGATTACTGCTGAAGATTAAGGTGATCCATGCACAAGCATGGGTATCAGGTCTGATAAACTTGGAATCTATTTGCAGCTTTGCAAACACCCGCTTTCTACTTACTTTGCTAACAGGATAGCCATGCCAGGTTTGCTTCCTCACGTTGATCCCGATGGTTTGCTCGAGTTTTCGGTGGTGTATACCGATCGCTCGCTCAACCACATGTCGAAATCTTTCATGGGGGTTATCAACGATATCTCCAGTATCTTGAAAGAGGTCTACCACGCCAAATCGGCGGTGGTCGTGCCCGGCAGCGGTACCTACGGCATGGAGGCGGTAGCACGGCAGTTCGCAACCGGGCGCGACTGCCTGGTCATTCGAAATGGCTGGTTCAGCTACCGCTGGACGCAAATTTTCGAAATGGGTCATATCTCCGACAAGCTACACGTGATTACCTCATCGCCGGTGGTTGAGGAATTCGAGCAGCAATACGCACCGCCCGCGATTGAAGAAGTAGTAGCGTGGATCAAGCAGCATAAACCGGCCGTGGTATTCGCGCCGCACGTTGAAACATCTGCCGGCTTGATTTTGCCGCCGGAGTACCTGCGTGCAGTGGGCGAGGCAGTGCAGTCGGTTGATGGCTTGTTCGTGCTTGACTGCATTGCATCGGGTGCGATGTGGGTCGATATGGTCGAGTGCAAGGTCGATGTGCTAGTGAGCGCACCACAAAAAGGCTGGAGTAGCTCGCCGTGTTGTGCGCTGATTGCGATGTCGGAGCGTGCGCGTGAACGTATTGAGTCTACTACCAGCACCAGTTACTCATGCGATCTGAAAAAATGGCTGCAGGTAGTTGAGACGTATGAAAAAGGTGCGCATATTTATCATACGACCATGCCGACTGATTCATTGCGCGTGTTGCGTGATGTCATGCGCGAGACCCGGGCATTAGGATTCGCGAACCTGAAAGCAAAGCAAGTCGAGCTAGGTACTCAGGTCAGGAAAATGCTGGAATCGAGGGGCTTTAGCAGTGTAGCGGCGCCGGGTTTTCAGGCGCCCTGCGTAGTGGTGAGCTATACCCAGGATCCGGATATCCAAAATGGTAAAAAATTCATCGCGCTTGGTATGCAAACCGCAGCAGGTGTTCCGCTGCAAGTAGGCGAGCGTCCGGATTTCCGCACATTCCGGCTTGGCCTGTTCGGATTAGAGAAGCTCACGAACGTTGACCGCACCGTTGGTCATCTTGCAGAGGCGCTGGATAAGCTGAAATAAAAACGCGTGTTGCTGAGGTCTTTACACGCTCAGCTTGAACGGTGAAAAATTAGTGCCTACGTCATAGTAGTCTTCGGCTTCTTTTTGCTTCAGCCACGCGACCACACGGTAGGTCACCGGCGTCATCACGACTTCCCAGCCGGTTTTCAGAAAATACTGCGCAATAGCGACCGCAATAACCTGCTCGGTGGCCCAAATCCCATAGAAAGCGGTCATGTAGAAAATGCCCGAGTCGATCAGTTCACCTGCAGCAGTCGATCCGATAGTTCGCATCCATAAATGACGACCGGCAGTCATGATCTTCATCTTGGCCATGACATAGGCATTCACTAAACTACCCGCCCAGAACGCCAGGATTGACGCAAGCACGATACGCCAAGTATTCCCGAAGACGGTTTCCAGGCCTTTCTGGTAGCTCTCCATGTAATCACCCGATGCGGGTGGCAGCTGTATCACGACCAGCGACATGACGGCAGCAAACAGCAGCGCAGAAAATCCTGCCCATACCGCGCGCCGGTCATGCGCATAGCCATAGACTTCGGTCAGGATGTCGCCGAATAGATAAGAGATCGGGAAAAATAAAATGCCTGCGCCGAAAGTCACTTCGCCCAGTACCGGCAGTGTGATCACTGCCGCTTTGCCGGCGCCGATCAGGTTGGAGCAGAGCAGTGCAACAACAAACGCCGCTAGCAGCAGGTCATAGTAACGGTAGCGGCGTGGCGCATTCATGTCAGCGCTTGAAGGTACAGCGACCTTTTTCGCTGAACAAGCGAGGACGATAATAGGAGTATTTCTTTTTATCAGCCATGTTCAGTTCTTCTTGGGTGAGATAGCGCCCGGAGTTGGTAACGTACTCATTCGCCATCAAGAAATTTCCACTATCGAATTCGATTTTGTAGAAATACTGCTCAATAAATCGCGAGTCGATTCGAGTCTGATCTTCATGCGCGATCAAGACATTGTCTTCCCATTTGTCTACAACAACTGGAACGCGCGGATTGCGCTCATCGACCTTGCGATAGATATCTTTTGATTTTTCATCGACCACAAACGCAAAAGTGCAGACCGAGGGATCTTCTTTGCAGATCCATTTATTGCCGCGCATCGCGGTGGTGGTGCATTGGTAAGTCGCGGCGCTGGCGGGCAGACACCATGTCAGCGCCACGAGCGCGCAACACAGGGTAGTAAGCCAAGACGGGGCAATCTGCATCACAGATAGTTAAGGCTTTTGGTTTATGCGGTGACCTCGGGGCCTTGGTCTTGGTTGGCAGCCGGCTCAGCGCTTGCATTCTCGCTGGCGATCAGCTGCCCATGCAAAGACGCACCCGGCTCAACGTTAATTGATTTGTGGGCAATGTTACCCCGCACCTCCGAGCCCTCGAGCAACTCAATACTCTCGCTTGCGGCGATGTTGCCGAACACCTTTCCGGCCACGCTGACATTTTGCGCACGGATATCACCGTGCACCTCGCCCTTGGGCCCGATCACGATCCAGCGCGCGTTGCCGTCAGGTTGGTCAAGGTTGCCTTCGATCTTGCCGTCGATCCGCACGCTTTCCTCAATGCGTACCGTGCCCTCGATACGCGTCGCGACGCCGAACACCGAGCCCATGCCTTGCAGGCCTTTCAGGTGCGAGCCGGCTTTCATTTATGACAATAAAAAAAGAGATGCATGCCCGCAGACTAACAGCGCACTGAACCGATGGCAACCTGACAGCGACGGACTTAGGGTTATTCGCCGTCGCTGCCTGCGCCGTTATCAATCACTATTGACAGGCGCTTCGACCACCCCATTCGCCGCGGGTGATCTCGCCATCCAGCTTGATCGGGCGGAACCAGCCAGTTTCACGAGAGCCTGCGAATTTGCCGGTCCCGCCTTTACGTGCGTAGCGACCTTCTTTTTGACCGCGTGACTGGGTGAAGGTATAGGTCAGCACATCACCATCGACATCTTCAACAGCACACAGGCCTTCCGCCTCCAGTGTCTGGTCGGCGAATACCAAAGCGCCGCCGGTGCACTGGCCGGTGAGGTTGTTGTACTTGGAGCCCTCGGCGGCGTGCATCTGCGTGCTGGAGCGAAAATGAACAAAGGTAGTTTTCTTGCCCATGTCGACGGTTGCTTCGCCGAGGTCGACGCTGGTGTACTCGCCGCACTGGTCGCTCTTGGCGGCAGCGTGAGCGCACATCAGCAGCATGATCAGGGACGCTAACAAGCGGAATTTCATGATGGAGCCTCTCTCTTATATGGACGTTATGGTTATGGTTGTCTTTGCAGACAAGATCCAGTGTGCCAGTTTCCGTTCATACTCGTCGGATCGATCAGAAAAATCCTCAGAATGGCAATACCAGTTCGCCCATCAAGTAGCGGTACCAGTAATCCGGATCATTGGTAGCGGCCGCGCCGGCGGCACGCGTATAGCCCGCGCGTAGTCGTAGCGCGTAGCGCTCGACTTGAGTTTCACTGGATACCTCGAGTAATTGGGTCGGTGTAGAACGCTCGGCCGCGATCTGTTGCGTGCCAAGGCCTGCAGTCACCCCATGGCGCCAGTCACCCATCCTCTGGCGCCAGCCAACTGCGAGCATGCCCTCCTGATATCGCTCGGGGTTGAAATAGGCGCGACCCACATCGAGCTTGCTGTTATCGAACCAACGGTAGCGCAGCTGTAGAGTCAACCCGAGATCAAGTGAGGGTTGCCAGATCACACGCCCGCGCAAGTGCCTTCGCTGATTATCGTCGGAGAATGCTTGCTGACCTGCCAAGCCCACCAGGGTGACGTGCGGATTGACGGGTACATCAACCGAGGCACCGACAAAATTGAAATGCAAACCCCGGTCGAGCGCGGTGCGGGTCTCGACCACGTCACGATTGGCAAACACTTCTAACGCCGGGCCAGCTGCAAATGTATGCCGGTAGTTGGCATCGACTGTCAGTAACTCATGATTGGCTTGCTGTAGCCAGCCTAGCTCTGCATTCCAGCCGTCGATCGTTTTGCGGTCAGTGTCGCGTGCAACCAACCGCAACTGCCGCCCGCTACGCTGCCAATCATGCTGACTGAATTGATGATCGATGTACCTTAGGCCGGTTCGATGATCCAGATGCTGGTAGTTGCTGATCGCCTCTGCGCTGAGGCGACGACTACTGAAGCGCTCGCTATCTACCGATTGAAAATAACCACCACCCGCCGCCCATGGCTCGGCCATAACGTTACTGCCGAGCAGCGCCCCCAAGACAACCAGCGGTAGTGCAGAAAATTTCATTTTGTTCCCCACGACTTGCGTAGATTTAATACCTCAGCGATGTAGCCGGCAAGTGAAACTGGCTGCATGATCAGGCTATAAAACAGCGAGTAAATGAAAAATCCGGAGAGATTAAAGCGTACCCGTAAGCCGAGTCGTTCGAACATACGGCAACCAATGCGATACATAAAATAGTTCATTCCCATCGCCATCGGAATCAACGCCAGCGTAATTGGCCCGACGATCCAGAAATAGCCAAATAGCGCCAGCACGATCCCCGGAATAAATACAAACGTGAATATCAGATCCAGAAACGGAAAAAGCAGGTTCCAGTAAACGAAGGTAATCGGTAATGCGCGTAGCAGCAGAATATCCGGGTGCTGCTTGAAGGCTTCAATCATGCCGCGCGACCAGCGTTTGCGTTGCCGCGCAAACTGCAGCAAGGTGGTTGGTGCATTGGTAAACAGCAGCGCGTCCTCGCAGTAGCCGATACGGTGACCCGCTTTCAAAATACTCCAGGACAGCACAATATCTTCACCGATACAGTCGGGCCAGCCGCCAATCTCGCGCAGCGTTGCAGTGTCGTACAGCGAGAACGCACCCTGCGCAACCATGGTGCCTTGGTACAGGGACTGCACGCGCTTGATGGCAGCGATTCCTTGAAAATAATCCCATTCCTGCGCGCGCGTCATCCATGTCTCGCGCGAGTTTCGAACCATCACGCCGCCTGCGACTGCGCGGGTACCGGGTGGATCTTGCGTGTATCGCTCGACGATGCTTTGTAAGGCATCACGAAATAGCCAGGAATCGGCGTCAACCGTGATCGTGATTGCATGCGAGACTTGGGCTAGTGCTTCGTTCAGCGCGCGTGCTTTGCCAATATTTTTCGGCAAATCTAGTAGCCGTAACCAAGCATGGTGCGGTAACTGCTGATTGACCAGTTCGGCGGTGTTGTCGCGGGAGCCGTCATTCACCACAATGACTTCGAGCGCGCCGGGGTAGTGCTGCTGCGCGATGCTTTCGATGGTGCTAACGATATTGTCTTGCTCGTTATAGGCGGCAACGAGAATACTCACCCCCGGGTACTGCGTTAGCGCGCTCCGTGGTGGGCGATTATCCATCGCCAGGCTGATCAGCAGGAACGCATTCATGAAGCCGGGAATCAGCGCGATGCCAGCAATGATCACCCAGGCTGCAATCACCCCGACCAGATCAGCAAGTGCATCGGCCCAAGGCTCCGCTAGCCAAACACACAGCACCACCCATGCCGCTGCAGCGCCAATGGCGATGGTGAACTTGACGCGTACCGGCAAATAATTGCGTTTGCGCGTTGAATAGCGGTCGACTGGCCGCGTCGGTAATGGGATGACAGAGGCCTCTGCCGGCGTAGACTGACGCCGAGAGCTCTCTTGCTTCTGTCGCATAACGTGCGCTCAAAAAACGCTAATGATGCGATATTTCAACCCGATTTTTGACCAGAAGAAAATATTTCACGACTAATAGTTAGCCATTCGCTGCCAAGCTATTGTCAGAGGGGCAACCGTCGCCGGCGCGGATTGCCTTTATGAGGCCGGATGCGTAGTCTGGCGCAGTGTTTTTTGGGGTGACCAGGATGCGCGAGCCGCGCACGATCGCTATTTTTTGTCAGGTGCTGGATAACTACGGTGACGTGGGGGTCTGCTGGCGCTTGGCGCGACGATTTGCCCACGACGGAAAAAATGTCACGCTGTGGGTCGACGACCTGAAGCGTTTGCAGCGGCTTCGTCCCTCGATTAATCCGGGCAGCGCGGAGCAGGCGCTGGACCACTTTACGCTTCGCTCGTGGTCCGACGCTGCGCCGCTCGGTTTGGTGGCCGACCTGATCATTAGTGCCTTTGGTTGCCGCTTGCCCGAGGCTGATCTCATTCGCATGTCTGCTGTCACGCCAGCGCCGGTATGGGTCAATCTTGAGTACCTGTCGGCTGAGCCATGGGTGGAGGGTAGTCATTTGCTACCTTCGCCTCACCCGCGCTTGCCTTTGCGCGAGTATTTTTTCTTTCCGGGGTTCACGCAGCGCACGGGCGGTTTGCTGTGTGAGCCTGATTTACTCGCGCGGCGTAAAGCATTCAATGTCGATACCAGATCGAGATTTTTATCGCGCCTTGGCATACAGCCGCCCACCGGCAGCAAACTGGTATCACTGTTCTGTTATCCATCAGCGCCGGTAGCATCGCTGTTTCACATGATGCAGAGCGGTGCGCCGGTCATGTGCCTGGTACCCGAGGGGGTCACCGCGCTCGCTCCCGCGGCAGGTGAGACGTGGAGCCGAGGTGCGCTGACGCTAAAAGGCGTACCTTTTCTTGAGCCGGATGACTACGATCATTTGCTCTGGAGCTGCGACCTGAATTTCGTACGCGGCGAGGACAGCGCTGTCCGTGCGCAGTGGGCTGCGCAGCCGATGCTGTGGCAGCTTTATCCTCAAGCTGATGATGCGCATGCAGTGAAGTTGCAGGCGTTTTCAGCGTTGTATAGCGAGTCACTTGATCCGCACTGTGCTGCTACCTGGGACAGCTTTTCACGTTGGTGGAACGGCAGCCAGCACGCAACGCCAGATTGGCGAGGACTGCTGAATGCCTTGCCAGTATTGAAAGCGTATTCGTACGCCTGGCAGCAGCGGCTCGCTTCGATTCCTGAACTGGCGAGCAGCCTGATCGAATTCGCTAGGCAAATCAGGTAAAATTCGTGGTTTTCGGCGTCTGCGCATTTAATGCGGACAGCATTGCTCGACGCGTAATCCTCCAAGAACTTATTCAACGCTATTATGAAAACCGCACAAGAACTCCGCATCGGCAATGTGTTTATGCTTAACGGGCAGCCTCAAGTTGTCGTCAAATCCGAGTTTTCGAAGTCGGGTCGCAATGCCTCGGTCGTCAAAATGAAAATGAAAAACCTGCTGACCGAAGCGGCGCAGGAAGCGGTATACCGCTCCGATGAGAAATTTGATGTTGTCGTGCTCGATCGTAAAGAAGCGACCTACTCGTATTTCGCTGACCCGTTGTATGTATTCATGGATAGCGAGTACAACCAGTACGAGGTGGAAGCTGACAACATGGGCGAGGCCATCAACTACCTTGAAGATGGCATGGGCTGTGAGGTTGTGTTCTACGATGGCAAGGCAATCTCGGTCGAGTTACCGACGACGGTGGTGCGCGAGGTCACCTATACCGAGCCAGCAGTCAAGGGCGATACTTCGGGCAAGGTGCTCAAGCCAGCCAAGATCTTGACCGGTTTCGAGGTTGCAGTGCCCTTGTTCGTCGATCAGGGTGACAAGATCGAGATCGATACACGCACGGGTGAATACAAACGCCGGGTGTAATCTGGCCCGCAATCTGTCGCGCTAAGTCATGATTTGCTTGGCGCGAAACTTACAAACAAAATCCAACCTGGTTTCGCCCGCAGAGCCCGGGGTCACTTCCTGAAACTTGAGTTCGGTCAGTGGCAGCTCCGGCTCTTCATGCACCGGTACGCCGATTGGCTCGACATTCCGGTAGTACGTATTGCCGGTGTACGCGATCATGCGCTTGCCACAATCAAAATAATTCAGGTAAGTGCTCGACTGGTAAGCGGTTTCGTCTGGACCATATTGCGGCACCGACCAGGAAGTCCGCAGAATTGCGCGCAGATACTCATCGGTGCGCACAATGCTGTTGGCGTCAACATACCAGTTGATGACTTGCTCGCGGCTGCCGGATTGCGAGATTAGCTGCCAATCGGGCGCTTGAGCGGCTGCAGGCAGCGCCAACGACAAGAAAACGCTAGCGATCAACGTGCGCATGGGGTCTCCGTGCTGAGCAAACATGCGCCCGATACTACCGGATTCGTTACCGGCGCGTGAATTGGTAAAGACGCTACCTCTGTACGAAATGGCAAGTGCCCGCGCACTGCGGTTATCATGTCGGCACAAAACAAGGGGCCAAGCCCGCACAACGAGGAGAAGCAATGCAGGACGTCGCTTTGGGCGACGCGCTCGACGCGCCGAACGAACCCCACATGGGCCCTTGGGGCCTGCGCTTACTCGCTTTAACCAAGGGATTCGCGATTGCCGGTGGTACCGGCTTCATTGCGCTGGTGCTGATGTCGCTGGTCTCCATTATTGGCCGCAAACTCGCCTCGGCGCCCATTACCGGTGATATCGAGATGATGCAAATGGCCGGAGCTGTTGCCGCTGCGGCGATGCTGCCATTCTGCGAGATGGAACGTCACCACTTGCGGGTTGATTTTTTCACGACACGTTTGCCGCAGTCGGCCAAGCACCGGTTGGATGCGATCAGCCACCTGTTGTTGGGATTAGTCGCGCTGCTGGTTGCGTGGCGCACAGGTGCTGGTGCGCTTTCATTGCGCGAGGCTGGCGAGGCTTCAATGATGTTGCTGTGGCCGGTGTGGACCGTGGTCGCGGGTCTGGTACCAAGCTTCGCGCTGCTCTCGTTAGCGGGTTTCTATAACGCTGCGCTGTACTGGCGCGCTGCCGGGAGCGCCGAATGAGCGGTATGACAATCGGCCTGATTATGTTCGCCGTGCTGCTGGTGATACTAGCGCTGCGCGTACATATAGGCATAGCGATGTTCATTGTCGGTAGCGCCGGGTTTCTGGTGATGAATGATTACCAGTCACTACCCCTGCTGGCTACGTTAAAAAATGTTGCCTATGCGCGCTTCTCCAACTACGACCTCGCAGTGATTCCTCTGTTCATGCTGATGGGGCAGTTCGCCACTCATGGTGGTTTATCGCGCGCGCTATTCAACTGCGTAAACAGTTTTGTCGGGCATTGGCGTGGTGGAGTCGCCATGGCCGCGGTGGGCGCGTGCGCTGCATTCGGCGCGATCTGTGGGTCTTCGCTGGCGACCGCAGCAACCATGGGCCAGGTCGCCTTGCCTGAGCTGCGTCGCTATAACTATGCGGGTTCGTTGGCGACTGGTGCGCTGGCTGCCGGGGGTACGCTAGGCATCATGATTCCGCCCTCGGTGCCTTTGGTGATTTATGCGGTCTTAACGCAGGAATCAATTGGCAAATTATTTATGGCTGCGGTGATTCCCGGATTGATTGCCATGCTCGGCTACATGATCGTGATCCGTATCGTGGTGAGCTTGAAGCCAGAGGCAGGACCTGCGGGTGAGCGGGTGCCGCTTGCGACAGCGCTACGCACGCTGACAGGTGTGCTGCCGATATTGTTGGTATTTTTGGTGGTGATTGTCGGTATTTACGGTGGATGGGCTAATCCAACCGAGGCGGCATCGATCGGCGCGGCTGCTTGCGGCATCATTTCTGTTGTCAATGGCATGCGTCTTCAAGGTATCTTGAATAGTATTCTGGGCACTGCGCAAGCCACCGCGATGATTTTTCTGGTGCTGTTGGGTGCCGATATGCTGAACTCGGGACTCGCACTGACGCAAATGCCTGCCGAGTTGGCGAGCTGGGTTCAGAGCAGCGGGCTACCGCCGCTGTCGGTGATCTTCGCGATTTTGCTCATCTATATTTTGCTCGGATGCGTAATGGATTCGCTGGCGATGATCTTGCTGACGATTCCGATTTTTTATCCTATCGTCATGGGCTTAGAGTTTGCTGGTTTGGCGCCAGCGGACAAATCAATCTGGTTCGGAATTCTGGCGCTGATGGTGGTTGAGATCGGTTTGGTACATCCGCCGGTCGGGATGAATATTTATATCATCAACCGTATCGCCAAAGATGTGCCGGTAATGGAGACCTTCAAAGGCGTGCTTCCTTTCCTGGCCTCGGATCTACTGCGCATTCTGCTGCTGGTATTTTTCCCGGTGCTGTCGCTTTATCTCGTGCATACTTTCGGCAACTAAAAATACACCCCCATAGGAGGCCTCCATGCTACTTCGCTGCGTTCGCTCGCTTATTGTGTTGATGACGGCCATGTCCGCTATCAGCGTTTCGGCTCAGACAGTGACGCTCAAGGTGCATCATTTTCTGCCACCGGCGTCGACGACGCACGCGCGCTTTATCGTTCCTTGGTGCGAAAAAATCGCCAAGGAATCAGGCGGTAAATTGAAATGCCAAATTTATCCGTCGATGCAACTTGGCGGGACGCCGCAGCAACTGTTTGATCAGGCCAAGGATGGTGTCGCCGATATTATTTGGACAGTACCTGGATATCAAGCAGGGCGCTTTCCGGTATCAGAGGTATTTGAGTTGCCGTTCATGATCAATGATTCTGAGCGTGCCAGTCGAGGGCTTTGGCATTACGCCATGAAGAACGCGACTGCCGAGTTCAAAGGTGTCAAGCCGCTGCTGTTTCATGTGCATGATGGCGCACTCTTGAATACCACCAAGAAGCCGGTCAAGACTTTGGAAGATCTGAAAGGCATGAAGGTGCGTGCGCCGACACGGCTCGGTACCAAGATGATCGCCGCATTAGGCGCGACGCCAGTACCAATGCCATTGCCGCAAGCTGCTGAAGCCTTATCCAAGGGCGTGATCGATGGCGCACTGATTCCATGGGAGGTCGTGCCATCAATGAAGTTTGAAGAAATCACCAAATTTCACACCGAGTCTCCGATGGGTTCGCCGCAGATGCTGAATGCCGTGTTTGTGTTTGCCATGAACCTAGCGAAATACGATAGCTTGTCCCCCGATTTGAAAAAAGTCATCGATAACAACAGCGGTGCTGATGCATCTGCCTGGGTGGGTAAGTTGTTTGCCGAAGATGCAGCACCTGGCCGCAAGAGTGCCGAGCAGCGCAAGAACGTGATTTATGTGTTGCCCGATGCCGAGTTAAAGCGTTGGGTGACTGCGACTAATCAGATCGACGATGAATGGGTGAAAGACATGAACGCGCGCGGGTTTGATGGCAAGCGTTTACTGGAAGAGGCGCGCGCTGCCTGTAAATAAATTGTACTTGTACTAAGTATTTAACTGACCGGCGTGCGGCGTTGCGTCTGCGCCCAGTTTTCGGTCGCGCGTATGCAGACGCCTCAGCTTAGAGCTTAACCCATTGTTTTTTTAATGGTTTTTTAATGACCTGGAAGTTATTTGTTGTCGATGGGGCAAATGTCTTAAAAAAAAGATCTTGTATTACGGGCAAATTTTCTTGAACCCCTTGAAAATGTTGTTGCGATGACATATAAATTAGCATTACAGTAATTGCCCTGGGGCAATGGTTCGAGAAATCAACCCTCAGACCGCTGACCCAAAAAAATTCCTAGGGGGGAGAGACGTAATGGACAAGCATCCTCTGGTATCGCAAGAAGGCTACGACCCGAATCGTTTGCTCGATGCGTTGATCCAGAAGCTCGGTTTGAAGAATGACGCAGCTTTATCGCGTGCGCTCGAAGTCCGGCCTCCAGTGATCAGTAAAATTCGCCACCGCACCTTGCCTGTTGGGGCATCGCTGCTGATCCGTATGCACGAGGTGACTGACCTCAGCATCCGCGAATTGCGTGAACTGATGGGTGACCGCCGCAAGCGTATGCGTATCAGTGACGTTGACGGTAAACCCAGAAAGTCGGACGACGACGATTTCTGATTGCGTGTAGCGCTGTCAGCTAGCCGCGCAAATTCGCACCGATTACAGTCAATAGCAAACTGACCACCACCACGGTGGTCAGCTGTTTGCGAAGCGGCAGCATCCAATCAGGCAGTCCGTACGCCGGGTAGAGCTGCTTGTCTACTTGCAGCGCTGCGATAAACCCGGCCATCATCACCGCAAAACCAAAACCACTGAAGAGCGTGGCGCACCATGCGATCAACGATGGTGTGACGCCCCACAGTAGGGCTTTTCGAACGCTTGATTCCGGTAATGTGCTCGACAACAGCGCTACCCCCCAGTGAACGCCACCCAGAAATGACAGAATCACCATCGCGTAGGCGAGCTGGCCTTTGACGAAGTCGCTAATCCAGCCAGGATCGGCGCTCCACACCCCAAGCATCATCAGCAAAAAAGGTAGCAGACCGGCATAGCCCAGCTGCAGTACCAAGCGCTTGTTCAAAGATTCGATTTGCATGGTTGATCAGATGCGTGCGATTCGCGCATTGTACGAGAATCATCCAGGCCGCGATGATGGTTTAGCGGTGACGCCGAATGAAGTCGCCTACTGCGGTCATCAGAGCCTGCGGTTGATCACGGTGGGGTGAATGGCCACACGCGGCCAGCGCTATGATTTCACTGGCAGGCTGTAATTGCTGTATGCGGTGAATTTGGCGCAGACTGCCATACTCATCCTGCTCACCCTGTACAGCGAGCAAGGGGCATGAGATATCCGGCACGATCGACTCGATATTCCATGCCCTGAACGCAAGTGATAGCCAGGCATCATTCCAGCCAAAGAAAGCAGAATCAACATCGTCATGGTGACGTGCAAGGCGTTCGCGTAGTCCCTGATGCCTGTAAGCGTGGCGTGCACGCTCTATGCTCTCAACGCTAATATCCTCGACGAACAAATGCGGCGCAACGACGATCGCACCGCTAAGCGCCGTCGGAAATTGCGCTGCGTACAGCAAGGCGATGGAGCCGCCATCACTGTGCCCAAATAACCAGGGTCGTTGTACGTTCAGTTCTCGCAAAAGCGTGGGCAGTACTTCGTACGCCTGCAGATGCATGAAGTCGGGGTCCCACTGCTCATCTGTCCGACGCGGTGTTGATTTGCCGTAGCCCGGCCGCGAGTACACCAAGCCACGCATACCGATGTGGGCGCACAGCTGATCGGGGAAGTCTTTCCAAAGCGAGACCGATCCCAATCCCTCATGTAGAAAAACCATCACTGGTTGTTCGGCGGCCGTGTCAGTTGCGTTATCTGTATTGGCCGTACCTCCTGCATTTAACGTACCGTCCGCATTGACCGCAACGGGCACATCGATCCAGCGATACTCGATAGCGATCTCTCGATCGCGCCAGTCGATCGTGAGCTTAGCCGACATTCTGCTCGCGTAATTTGAAACGCTGAATCTTTCCGGTGGCTGTTTTAGGTAATTCGCGGATAAACACGATCTCACGCGGATATTTAAAGGGTGCCAGCCGGTTTTTGACAAACGCTTTCAAGGTGGCTACCAACTCGTCGTCTGCGGTAGCAGGCTCATGCAGTACGACATACGCGACTGTCTTGGTCAGGCCATCAACATCCGTTTGGCCTACGACGGCGCATTCGAGCACTTGATCATGCGCCATCAACGCAGACTCCACCTCAATCGGCGAGACATACTGACCGCTGACCTTCAACATGTCATCGCTACGTCCTGCGTAGCTGTAATAGCCGTCAGCATCGACAGTGTACTTGTCACCACTTTTTACCCATTCACCTTGAAAGGTGGCGGCGCTTTTGTCGCGACTATTCCAGTACAGGAGTGCTGCGCTCGGACCTTTGATGTAGAGGTCGCCAATATCACCCACAGAGACTGACTGCCCCCGTTCATCGCGTAACTCGACCTCATAGCCGGGAATCGGTGTGCCGGTGGTTCCATAACGCACAGCACCGCTGCGGTTGGATAGAAAGATATGCAACATCTCGGTTGAACCAAGGCCATCGAGAATATCGCAGCCGACATAAGTACTAAATTTTTCACCGACCTCACGCGGTAAAGCCTCGCCCGCAGAAACACACAGGCGCAAACGGAGCTGTTCGCATGTCGGCAAATTATCGGCAGCAAGCATGGCCACATACAGCGTGGGCACACCGTAAAAAACCGTGGGCTTTTGCTTGGTCAGTCGCTCGAAAACCGCAGCCGGTGTGGGTCGCTCTGCCATCAGTACAACTGTGGCACCCACCGATAGCGGAAAGGTCAATGCGTTACCGAGGCCGTACGCAAAAAACAGCTTGGCCGCGGAGAACACGACATCGTCTTCGGTGAGGCCCAGCACCGGCTTACCGTACAACGCCGCAGTCCAATATAAATTCGCGTGGCTGTGCACCGTGCCTTTGGGTTGTCCGGTTGAGCCGCTGGAGTACAGCCAAAACGCGAACTGATCCGCGTGTGTATCTGCGGCCTGCGTCAACGGCGTGTGTGCCAACACATTGGTAAATGCGATATCCCGATCATGGCTGACCGCGCCGGAGACAACCACCTTTAATGGGCGACTGCAGGTCGATATCGCTTGATCAACAGTGCTTCTCAGGGCGTCGGATACCACGATCATTTTGGCATCGCTATGCTCAAGCATGTAGCGGTAGTTTTCCGCTGTGAGCAGGGTATTCGCCGGCACCGGCACCACACCCGCATACAGCGCCCCCAGAAACGCGACAGGCAGATCGATGGTGTCGAGCATGACTAGTAATACCCGCTGCTCAGGCTGCAGACCCTGGGCCAGCAGGCCGGCGGCGAAGCAGCGCACGCGATGATCCAGCTCGGCATAGCTCAGCGCGCTGTGGTCATCTCGGTAGGCAACTTTGCTGCCGCGTGCTGTATTCAGCGCGAGCACATGCTGAGCGAAGTTGAAGCGCTGCGGTAGTCCCGATGCAGCGTTCTGCATGGTTGTCTCCTGTGCGGGTCTTGGCTTGGGCGCCGCCCAAGCGCCTTGGTTATTTTTATTTTGCGAACTTATAATGCATGCAAAACTGAGTGTAAATGCACTATCTTGCTTGCGTCAAGAAAGCACCAACCCGAAGCTATGCCATCGACCCAGCCAGCACATTCAAGCACTGCTCACCCCGATGGGCAAGATAAACATCCGTTTCTCAGCGCCCTCGGTGAGCGTGTTCGCCTGCTGCGTGCCCGCCGTGGCTTGACGCGCAAAGCGCTGGCTAAGCTGGCCGATGTCTCTGAGCGCCATGTGGCGAATGTCGAGACCGGGGTCGGTAATGCCTCGATTCAGTTTCTGCGTCAGCTGTGCGTGGTACTCAATTGCTCGTTGGCCGAGATGACGGGCGATGAAGCTGCTTCATCGCCGGATTGGTTGATGATCCGCGAGACCTTGCGTGGCCGCAGTGATGAAGAGCTGGCCAAGGCACGCGCTGCGCTGGCGATGTTATTCGAGCAGCCGACCAGCGAGTCAACCCGCCGTCAGCGTATTGCCCTGATCGGGCTGCGTGGCGCCGGAAAATCCAGCCTCGGTCGGGCACTCGCCACTGAGCAGGGCGTGCCGTTCATCGAGCTGTCCGGCCAGATCGAGGCGCTGGCGGGCTGCGGTATCGCCGAGATTCATGCGCTGTACGGGCAGACCGCCTACCGCCGTTACGAGCAGCGCGCGCTTGAAGAAGTTATCCGCGCTCACTCGCGCGTGGTGATTGCAACGCCCGGTGGCATCGTCTCCGAACCCGCAACCTTCACTTTGCTGCTGACGCATTGCTACACCGTGTGGCTGAAGGCGACCCCGGAGGAGCACATGAGCCGGGTACTTGCCCAAGGTGACCGCAGACCCATGGCGGGCAACAGGGAGGCGATGGATGACCTGAAGCGTATCCTCGAGAGCCGGGCCCAGTTCTACTCAAAAGCCGACCTCACGCTTGATACCAGCGCTATGCCGCCAAAGCAGGCGCTTACACAATTGCGCGAACAGATCGCCAACTGACCAGCAAGCTGCCGAAATGGCAATAGGCGAGGGCTGCGGCATTTACTGGCCCCACGCTTGATTTGCGTGAGGGTGCGCTTGCAGAGTATGGACTTAGCGAGCATTGACTTAGCGAGCATTGACTTACCACGTGACACGCAATATAGTTCCTGTTCGCTGTTTGAAGGCATGATATTGCATCGGGAGACCCATGAGCGAATCCTTCGTCGTTGACTACCAAACCACCCCTGAGCGCTACCGGCACTGGTCGTTGGCCGTGGATGGTGTGGTCGCTACCCTGACCATGGCGGTGAACGAAGACGGTGGGCTGCGTGACGGCTACAAGCTCAAGTTGAATTCCT
>SXGQ01728212.1_pt1 | contig 20448 bp, 14 predicted proteins | sample 3178371 | NCBI WGS metagenome assembly SXGQ01 (sample SAMN11356859, study PRJNA531348) | freshwater metagenome | isolation source: freshwater sample F1-20 | place: China: Fuxian Lake, Yuxi | collected 2017-12-25 | reverse complement strand
CCATTTGTCGGGCTGGCCGCGCAGGTTCTGGATCTCACCGAGCCGCTCGACGGCGCGTCCGAGCCGGGCGACGACCTGATTCTTCTCGTCGAGGAGCGTGACGCAGGCCTTGAGCTCCGGCACGAGCATCAGGTTCTTCCAGGTGTCGACGTTGGCCGGCAGACCGAAACCGGTCAGCGTCTCCTTGTACGTGCCGTCCAGCGAGAAGATCTGGAGTGTGTCGTGGGCCCGGTCGGTGACCACGATCGTGGGGTCACGCCCCTCGCGGCGGTCGACCCACAGTCCGTGCGCGGTGTTGAACGTCCCCTTGCCGTCGCCGGCACCGCCGAAGCAACTGACCCACTTCGCATCCTTGTCGAAGCGGTGGATCTTGAAGCTCCCGTAGCCGTCGGCGAGGAGGAAGCCGCCGTCGTCGAGGAAGGCGACGTTCGTGGGAAGGAATCCCTGGCGGTTCCAACTCGCCTTGGTCGAGGTGTCTTCGCCGGGGGCGTAGACGCCCGATTCCATCGGTGCCTTCTTCCACCACACCGTCTCGCCGTCGAGCGTGAGCTTGGCGAAGGACTTCACCTGCTGGTAGGCGCAGACGTAGAGAAACTCCTCGTCCCCCTCCTTCCGCACCTCGATCCCGTGGCCGCCCCCCTGGAACTGGCTGCCGAAGGCCCGGATGAACGTCCCCTCCGGATCGAAGACGAAGATCGCCGGGTGGTCCTTCCGGTCCTTCCGCCCCTCATGGATCACGTAGAGGTTGCCGGCGGCATCGACGGCGACGTTGTGCGTGGTCTGCCAGGAGTACTGATCGGGGAGGCGGGGGAAGTCGTGCTTCACCCGGAAGGTGTGGGCTCCCGCGCCGACGAGTGTGTCGTTTCCCACCTGTCGGACCGCGGCCAGGGCGGGCATGGCGGCGGCCCCCGCGGCGAGCGCGGCGCCGGTGAAGGTGCGGCGCGGGAGGCGGGAGCGGAAGGGATCGGCCATCGGAGGATCCTCGCGGAGGGAGGCACGCGCCACGGCCACCCGTCCCCGCGGGCAGCCCCGCGGCGGGACCGGCTGCACGGTTGTACGGCCGCGCCGTCCGCTCCGCCAAGCAACGCGGCGCCGGGCGCGGATAGACTCGGTTTCGGATGCCCGTTCCCCGGTGACCTCTCCGGTGACCTCTCCGGTGACCTCCCCGATGACCGCCGTCGCCGACACCCTCGCGGTCCTCGTCGCCATCGACAGCGTCAATCCCGCCTATCCCACGCTCGGTGGCGCGCCGGGCCCGGGTGAAGGGGCCGTGGCGGCGTGGGTCGAGCAGTTCCTCGGCGACCGCGGGATCCGCACCGTGATCCAGCCGGTGCTGCCCGGGCGGTCGAACGTCCTCGGGATCGTGCCGGGCCGCGATCCCGCGCGGCGCGTCGTCCTCGAGGCCCACATGGACACGGTATCGCCGGCCGGGATGACGATCGCCCCGTTCGCCCCCCGGGTCGAGGCGGGGCGGCTGCACGGCCGGGGCGCCTGCGATGTGAAAGGGGGGCTGGCGGCGATGCTCCACGCGCTGGCCGATCTCGCCGTCGGTCCACCGCCACCGGCCGAGGTGGTGCTCGCCGCCGTGATCGACGAGGAGCATGCCTTCCGCGGCGTGTCGCGGCTCGTCGAACACCTCCGGGCCGACCGCGCCGTCGTCGCCGAACCGACCGACCTGCGGATCGTGACCGCCACGAAAGGGGTGCTGCGGTTCCGCATCCATGTCCAGGGGCGCGCCGCCCACACCTCGAAGCCGTGGCTCGGAGCCAATGCCATCTCCCAGGCGGCGCGCCTTGTCGTCGCCCTCGATGCCTTCCACGCCACGCTCGCCGCGCGGAGCCATCCGCTGCTTGGTAGCGCCACCGGCACGGTGTCGATGATCGACGGTGGCGTGCAGATCAACATCGTGCCGGAAGCCTGCATGCTTGCCGTCGATCGTCGGTTGCTGCCCGGCGAGGCGGCAGACGCGGCGCTCGACGAATACCGTGGTGTCGTCGCCACGGTCGAGCCGGTGACCGGCTGCCGCGTGGTGATCGACGACCCGTTCCTCGTCGACGAGGCGCTCGACACCGGGGCGGACCGCCCGGTGGTGGCCGCCGCCCGCGCTGCCGCGGAGAGCCTCGGTCTCGACACCGGGATCGTCGGCGTGCCCTACGGCAGCGATGCCAGCAAGTTTGCCCGGGCGGGGATCGACGCGATCGTCTTCGGCCCCGGGAGCATCGATCAGGCGCACGCGGCCGACGAGTTCGTCGCCGTCGAGGCGCTCGAGACGGCGCGGGTGTTCTACAGGGAGTGGGCCCGGACGCCGGTCTCTCCCGGCCAGCCTCGGCAGCCCCCCGGGCCGCGCGTGCCGTGATCCCGGTTCACGGCCGTCATGACCATGCACGGCAACCCCCGGAGACGAAATCCGATGCCACCGAAACGGTCCCTCCGCTCGCGTCGCGCATGGCTCGGCGACACGGCCACGCTGGCCGGCGCATCGGTGATCAGCCGCTCGGTGAGCGGAGCCGAGCCGACGGCCGCCGTGGTCGATGCCCACGTCCATGTCTGGACCCCCGACACGACCCGCTATCCGCTCGCCCCCGGCTTCACGGTCGCCGACATGCTTCCGGCGAGTTTCACCGCGGCGGAGTTGCTCGCGGCCTGCCGGCCGCACGGCGTGGCGCGGGTGGTGCTCATCCAGATGAGCTTCTACGGCTTCGACAATGCCTTCATGCTCGATTGCATCGCCGCCCACCCGGGCACGTTTTCCGGGGTGGCGATCATCGACCACGAGCGGCCCGACGTCGCGGCGACGCTCCGCGACCTGCGGCCGCGCGGGGTCCGTGGCCTGCGGCTCTACGCCGACCGCACGAAGGCCGAAGGGTGGGCCGGCGCGGCGGGGATGGACCGGTTGTGGAAGGTGGCGGCCGACGAGGGGATCGCCCTCTGCCTGCTCGCCGACCCCGATGCCCTGCCGGCGATCCGGCGGCAGGTGGTGCGGTTCCCGCGCACGCCGGTGGTGATCGATCACTTCGCCCGGATCGGCATGCGCGGTCCGGTCGCCGAGGGGGACGTCGCCAACCTGCTGGCGCTGGCTGAATCCCCCACGGTCCACGTGAAGGTGTCCGCCTACTACGCCCTCGGCGCGAAGCGCCCTCCGTACGACGACCTGGCGCCGCTCGTCCGGCGGCTGCGCGATGCCTACGGAGCGGAGCGGCTGATGTGGGCAACCGACTGCCCCTACCAGCTCGCCGAGGGGCAGGGCTACGGCCCGAGCGTGGCGCTCGTCCGCGACCGGCTCGACTTTCTCTCCGCCGCGGAGCGGGGGGCGATCCTCGGTGGCACGGCGACGCGTTTGTTTTTCGCCTGACGGCGATCGATTCTTGGTGTCTGGACATCGCGGGAGCATGCCATGGCGATCATCGCGAACCGAGGTGACGAGCCGGCGGGCCGGCGCACGGCCGCCGGGCCTTCGCCCGCCCGTCGCCACAGTCCATCCCCGGCCTTTGGCCGCTCGAAAAGCCGCGCTGTTCACGGGAGCCGCGTTCCCGGCACCTCATCCGTGAGGTGCGGCAGGCTGTTTGGCCACAGCCTGTCAGCAGCCCGCCGTGCACCGTGCTGCCGTGTGGCACTCGCCCACTGTTGTCTCGTGGCGCTGCTGGCGGCAGTCGCCAACGGCGACATCGTGCGCGAGGAGATGGAACCGTCTCTCCGCCTCGATCTCCCGGGGCACACGGGCGAGGTCCGCGCGCTCGCGTTCTTCCCCGATGGCGAACGGCTCGTGTCGGGGGGCCGCGACAAGGTGGCGATCGTCTGGTCACTGAAGGATGCCGCGGACGCCGCCGGCACGGCGGGGCGCGCGGCGCGGCAGCGCGAGCGTGCCCTGCGCTGGCAGGTGTCCCGCGGCACGCGCGGCGCGATCCAGGCGCTCGCGGTGTCGGCGGGCGCGGAGCCGATGGTCGCCATCGCCGGCAGCGGTGCGATGGGGAGCACCGGTGAGATCCTCCTCCTCCGGGCCGCCGACGGCACGATCGTGAAGACCCTCGGCGGAGGCGACCGGCAGGGGCACCGCTCCAGCGTCGGCGCGCTTGACTTCACCCGTGACGGTCGCTGGCTCGTGTCGCAGGATCTCGGTGGCGCGGTCTTCGCCTGGGATCGGACGGCCGACTGGCAGCCGGTGGAAGTCGCCGGCCGCGAGGAGGCTCGGTTCGGCCGTGCGAACGCCACGGCCCTGGCGCGGTATCCCGCGCTGCGCCCGCTGTGCGCGGTCGGCGACACCGCGGTGGCCTTCGGTGCCATCGCGGGGGATCCCGCCGCGCCGACCCCGACCTGGCGCGTGCAGGTGGTCGATCTGGCGGCCCCCGGCCGGCCGGCGCGCACGCTGCCCCAGGAGCATGCGGGGGTGATCACTGCGCTGGCGGCGACGGACGATGGCCGGCGGATCGTCTCCGCTGACGTTACCGGGAAGGTGTTCGTCATGCCGGCGACCGGCGACGAGGCTCCCGTCATCTTGTCGCTGCCCGTCGGTGAGGGCACGCGGGCGGTCGCCGAGTCGCTCGCGATCGGTCCCGACGGGCGACGGGTGGCCGTCGGCGTGACCGGTGGGTCCACCCGGCTCGAGATCTGGGATGCCGAGTCGGCGCAGCGGCTGGTGGAGCGCCCCACCGCCGCACCGGTGCGTGCGGTGCGGATCAGCCGTGACGGGCGCCGCATCGCCTGGAGCGGCGGTGCCGATCGTGAGGTCTTCGTGGCCGCGCTTGCGGAGGTGGGCGGGGCCACCGCGCCACTGGTGCTGGGGGGGGTAGGGCGGCGGATCACCCGCATCGCCTTCGCCCGCGCGGCGGCACCGCCTCCGGCGCCGCAGCAGCGCAACATCGTCCGCCGCCGGCAGCCCGCGGCACCGCTGGCTGCCGCGCCGCGGCGGATCGCCGTCGCGTTCGGCACGCCGGCCGCGGCGCCAGCCCCGTGGGAGGCGGCGTTCGACGTCGAGTCACTCGCCCTGGTGGATACGGGCGGCGACGCCGACTGGGCTCCCGCCGCTGGTGTTGCCGCCGGCTGGACGATCGAGCGCGCACCCGTCGATGCCGCGCCCGGCGGTGTGCAGCGGTGGTGCCTGTCACGCGGCGGTGCCGCAGCGGGCCAGATCGATCTGGCGCTCGAATGGGAGGGGCCGGCGGTGGCCGGCACGCGGGCGGTCTCCTGGCTCACGCGCCCCGGAGCGGATGGGCCGTGGGCCGTAGCGCTCGGTACTGACCGCGGGATCTCGGTCTACCGCCTCGAGGCCGCCCCCGACATGCCCTGCCAACTCGTCCGGCGCTTCCGCGGCCATGAAGACGCGGTCCTCGCCCTCGCGGTGTCGCCCGATGGTGGCTGGCTGGCGAGCGGTGGTGGCGACGGATTGGTGATGCTCTGGTCGCTCTCCGGCCTCGCCGACGGCCAGCCGCTGACCGATCGCTGGGGGATCGACCTGGCGGTCCGCGACGGGCGCGCCGTCGTCACCGCGGTGGACGGTGCCGGACCGCTGGCCGGGCGCGACGTGCGCGTCGGCGACACGATCACGGCCATCTCCTCGGGGGTGGGAGCCGCCGGGGAGGGAAACCGCAGCGAGCGCGTCGATGCCGCCGGCATCCGGGCAGCGCTGGCTGAGATGCCCTGGTCGACACAGGTCACCTTTACGCCATCGCGTGCCGGTCAGGCGGCCGACTCGTTCCAGCGTCATCCCGCCTGGGAGAACGTCGCCGCGCTCCATCTGGCAGCCAACCGCGAATGGGCGCTGTGGACGCCGCGAGGCTACTACGCCGCCAGTGCCAACGGCGACACCCTGTTCGGCTGGCTGGTGAACCGTGGGCTCGATCGCCTGCCGCGGTTCTTCCGCGCCCAGCAATTCCGTCGGCGGCTCGAGCGGCCCGATGTCGTCTCCCGGCTTCTCGTCGCGGGCAGTCTCGATGCGGCGCTCGAGGCGACGCGCCACGACGTTCCGGAGTCGTCGGCAATCGTCCTCCCGCGCGAGTTGGCCGCGGCCCCCGCCGTGCGGATCATCGCTCCCGTTGCCGGCACCGTGCCGCAGCGCGACCGGATCGCGGTGGTCGCGGAGGTGGAGGTGCCGGCCGGGGGCGAGCTGGATCGGGTCACCGCCTCGGTCAGCGGTGCGGTCGGAGCCGTCCCGCCGCGCGTCGAGGATCTGGCCGCGGCCCCCGGGGAACCGCGCCGTCGTCGCTACACGTGGGACTCCCTGCCGCTACCCGCCGAGGAGCGTCACCTCGTCCAGGTGTTCGCCGGAACCCGCGCCGGTCCGACGGGGTTGGAGGCGGTGCCGATCGCCGCGGCGCCGGGTGTGTTGCGGCCCGCGCGCAGCCGCCTCTTCGTCCTCGCCGCGGGCGTGGATCGTTTCCCGGGCGCGCGGGATTCGCCCGAGTTCGAGTTTCCCGACCTCACCTATGCGGTGGGCGATGCCCGCGCGGTGCGCGATGCCCTCGGCACGCAGACGACCGGCTTGTTCGACGTGGCCTTCGAGCGCCTGATCACCGACGAATCGGTGACCCTTGCCGGCTGGCAGGAGTCGGTCCGCGATCTGGCGGCGACACTGACCGGGGACGTGCGGCCCGACGACCTGCTGGTGATCTTCATCGCCGGCCACGGTCTGATCAACGGCGGCGACGCGCGGGAATACGTCTACCTCTGCCACGACGCCACGGTGCGCGCCGACCCCAGCGGCGCGCCGGTGGTAGCCGCCACCGGCGTGGTGCGCTGGGCCGACGTCGCTCCCTTGGCGGGGATCCCGTGCCGGAAGCTGGCGATCGTCGACACCTGCCACTCGGGCGCGCTCGGGCCGGGAGGCCGGGGCACCGTGGTCCGTGAGTTCCAGGAGCACCAGATCCTGGTGCTCGCCGCCGCCGCCGACGACGAACCGAGTCTCGAGGATGCCGCCTGGGGCCATGGTGCGTTCACCAAGAGCCTGCTCGAGGCCCTCGGCGGTCAGGCCGACCGCCGGGACGCTGCCGCACCCCGGCCCGACGGGATCGTGTCGCTCGACGAGATCATCGACTACGTGCTCCTCCGCGTGCCGGCCCTGGCCCGCGGCCAGGGGGCCGCGCAGCATCCGACGGTTTCGCCGGAGATGCTCGTGCCGTATGTCAGGGTGCCGTTGACGAACGCGGCGGCCGGCGGCGAGTGAACCGTCACGCGGTCCACAGCAGCCGCACCACCAGCGCCAGCACGACCGCGATGAAGACCACGCGGATGAACGGCGCCCCGTGGCGGATCGCCAGCGACGCTCCGAGCCGTCCCCCGGCCAACTGCCCCAGGATCATCGCCCCCGCCGCCGCCGGTGCCACGCTCCCGCCGGCGACGAAGACCGCCAGCGCCGCGACGTTGCTCGTCAGGTTTACCACCTTCGTCGCCGCGGTCGCCCGCGTCAGCGGCAGCGCCCGCCCCTCGACCCAGGCCGCGGTCCAGAAGGCCCCGGTGCCCGGCCCGAAGAAGCCGTCGTAGAAGCCGAGCGTCGATCCGGCCAGGAGCGCGAACGGCCAGGTGCCCAGCCGCGGCGCACCGGTCGCCTCCGCCAGCCGTGGGCGGAGGAAGATCCAGGCCGCCACGCCGAGGAGCAGCCAGGGCACCACCCGCTTGAGCAGGTCGTTGCTGACCAGCAGGACGGCGCCGGTGCCGAGCGCGGCCGCCACCGCCGTCACGGCCACCGCGGGCCGCAGATCGCGCCAGTCGATGAGCCCGGCCGCGTGATACTTCGACACCGCCATCGTCGTGCCGACGGCGCTTTGCAGCTTGTTCGTGCCGAGTGCCAGATGGGTGGGCAGACCGGCCCAGAGGAGCGCGGGGAGCGAGATCAGCCCGCCGCCGCCGGCGATGGCGTCGATGAATCCGGCGGCGAAGCCGGCCCCGCCGAGGGCGAGGATCGTGAGTGGTTCCATGGTCGTGGCGTGGTTTCCGGCTGTCGAACCCGACGAGCAGGCAGGTAGGATAGCCGAACATCCCCCCGGAGACGGTCGATGCGGTCGAGCATGCTCGTGGTGATGGTCGTCCTCGGATGCGCGTTCGCGCTGACGGTCCGGGCCGACGAAGCGACCGGCCGTCGCGGCATCGTCGCCACCGTCCACCCGCTCGCCACCGAGGCCGCGCTCGCCGCCTTCTCCGCCGGTGGCAACGCCATCGATGCGGCGGCCGCGGCGGGGGCGACGCTCGGCGTGGTCGATGGGTTCAACTCCGGCCTCGGCGGCGGCTGCTTCATCCTCATCCACACTGCCGCCGGCGAGTCGCTCGTCCTCGACGGCCGTGAGACCGCGCCCGCCGCCGCCACCGCCGGGCTGTTCGTCCGCGACGGCAAGGCCGACACCGGCGCGAGCCAGACCGGTCCCCTTGCGGTCGGCGTGCCCGGCGCCCTGGCGGCCTACGCCGAGGCGGTGCGCCGGTTCGGCCGCCTCCCGCTCTCGGCCGCGCTCGCCCCCGGCGCCCGGATCGCCGGCGACGGATTCGTGATCGATGCGGGCTACGCCCGGAAGATCGCCGCCAAGGCCGACGACCTGCGCCGCTTTCCCGCCAGCAGCGAACTGTTTTTCACGAGCGACGGCAGCCCGTTGGCGGTCGGTGACCGGCTCGTGCAGCCCGACCTGGCGGCGAGCTACGCGCGAATCGCCGCCGACGGACCCGATTGGTTCTACCGCGGGCCGTTCGCCCAGGCGGTGGGCGAGTGGATGGCCGCCCACGGCGGCATCCTCACCGCTGCCGACTTCGCCGCCTACCGGGTGGTCGAACGGGCACCGCTCGCCACCCCCTATCGCCGCTGGACGGTCCTCGGCTCGCCGCCGCCGAGTTCCGGCGGCGTCCATGTGGCACAGATCCTCCGCATGCTCGAGGGGCACGACCTCGCGGCAGCCGGCGGCACCGCCGTGCGCGAGCACCTGCTCGCCGAGAGCATGAAGCTCGCCTTCGCCGACCGGGCCCATTGGCTCGGTGACCCCGCCTTCGCCCCGGTGCCACGCGGCCTCGTCGATCCCGCCTACTGCCGCGCGCTGGCGGCGCGGATCGACCCCGATCGGGCCGCACCGGTCACCGGGCCGGGCGTGCCCCCGGGGGCCGATGCCGAGTTCTTTTCCGCCGGGCGCCACACCACCCATTTCTCGGCCGCCGATGCCGAGGGCAACTGGGTCGCCTGCACCGCCACGATCAACACCCACTTCGGATCGAAGGTGATCGTTCCCGGCACGGGGATCATCCTCAACAACGAGATGGACGACTTCTCGGTGCAGCCCGGCGTGCCGAACGCGTTTGGCCTCGTCGGCGGCGCGGCCAACGCCGTCGCCCCGGGCAAGCGCCCCCTCAGCAGCATGAGCCCGACGATCGTGCTCGAGGACGGCCGGCCGATCCTCGCCCTCGGCGGCGCCGGTGGGCCGACGATCATCTCGCAGACGGTGCAGAACATCGTCCGCATCCTCGATCTCGGCCAGACGCCCGGTGAAGCACTCGTCGGCGCGCGGATCCACCATCAGTGGAGGCCCGATCGGCTCGTGGTGGAGCCGGGAATTTCCGCCGATGTCCGTGCGATGCTCACGGCACGGGGCCATGTGCTCCAAGACGACGCGGTGATCGGCGTCTCGCAGATCGTGGCCCGGCGCCCTGACGGCACGTTCGTGGGGGCGAGTGACCCACGGGTCGATGGCAAGGCGGCCGGGTGGTGACGGAGAGGCGGCACGCGATCGCGCGGTGCGGATCCGCTCGGGGACGGTACGAGTCTCGCTTCGAGGGCCTCTGAGGACCGAGCCCCCACTCGCTCGAGCTCGCACCGATCCCCTCGCTCCGTCATGCGCGGGGAGGAGGCACACGTATCCGCCTCGTCACCAGTGGAGCCCGGGATTGGCGGCAGTTCGTCGCGAGTCGGCTATCCTGCCGCGAGCAGGAACTGCTGCCATCGCGGGCGGTGCACCGCCGCGTAGGCGTGGCCCGATCATCCTGTGTGCACCGCTCGGGGACGGCAAAAGTCTCCTCGCTGAGGCCGGGGCGGCCTCACGCTCGTCGAGCGTTCGCCGATCCCCTCGCTGCATCATGCGCGGGGCGAAGGCACCCGCAGCCGGCACGTCACCGGCGGGTAACCGCCGCCCAAGCGTCGTCAATTGGCGTCGGGCTTCCCGGTCGTGGATTCGGCCTTCGGCTCGGTGATCACCAGCGTGCCCCCCTCGTAGGTGCGCTTCACCAGTTCGACGTCACCGATCGTGTATTCCACACGGAGCTGCTTGAAGACCCCCTCGGCGGGATCACCGAGCAACGTGTTGTCGACCGGCACCTCCACCTTCCCGTCACGCAGCCGGGCCTTGACGAGATCAGTGACGTCGGCGGTGACGCCCATCGAGTGGTCGCCATAAGTGGCCTTGCGGATCGCGAGCGGCCCGGCGAGCTTCGGCGGCGGGATGAGGAGCGTGTCCCCCTCGTTCACGGTGAGGCTGCCCGGCTTGCCGTCGAGCAGATAGCGCACGTGCAGCTTCTTCCCCTCGCCGGAGGCGGGATCGCCGAACGGATCGTTGCCCACTTCCAGGCGCACGCGACCGTCCTTCACGACCCGGGCGACGGCGCTGGTGACGGTGATCGTCTTGCCCGGTTCCGGCTTGCCGTCGCTGAACACGCCGTAGGTCGCCGACTCGATCTGCAGGGCGGGGGCCTGGCCCGATGCGGTCAGGCACGATCCGACGACCAGCATCATTCCCATGAATACCGGCAGCCAACGCGTCATGATCCGTTCTCCGGGAAAGGTGCGAAGAGGGGCCGGCGCCGCGGGCAGCCGGCCGGGGAGGACCAGGATATCGCCCCGGCTGCGGGAGGCGTCAGGTTTTCCCCGTCAGCCGTTGGGCTGCAGCGGTGTCGAGGTGGAGGCTCACCGGGTGCGGAGCCTCCCGGAGGATCGATGCCGGGCAGCGCGGATCGACCGGTCCCTCGACCGCGTCGCGCACCGCCGCTGCCTTGCGCGAATCGGGCACCGAGCAGACGATCCGGCGCGAGGCGAGGATCCTGCGCACGCTCATCGACACGGCGTGGGTCGGCACACTGGGGAGATCGGGGAACCAGCCCTCCCCCACCTGCTGTGCGCGGCAGGCCTCGTCGAGGGTGACCACCAGATAGGGTGCGGTGGTGGTGAAGTCGGCGGGAGGATCGTTGAACGCCAGGTGGCCGTTCTCGCCGATGCCGATGAGGGCCAGATCGAACGGGCCGGTGGGAACGAGCGACGCGAGCCTGGCGCATTCGGCGGCCGGATCGGTCTCGGCCGAGATCGGATGGAAGGCACGCGGGGCCGTCGGCAGCCGATCCACGAACCGCTCGCGGAGGTAGCGGCGGAAGCTCGCCGGATGGTCGGCGCCGAGGCCGGCGTATTCGTCGAGGTGGAACACAGTCACGCACCCCCAGTCGATGCCGGGGGCGGCGACGAGCGTGGCGAGGGTCGCGAACTGGCTCGCGCCGGTGGCGACGACGATCGTCGCCGCGCCCTGCGTGGCGAGCGTGTCGCGGATCACGGCCGCCGCCTCGTTGCCGGCAGCCGCGCCGAGGGCAGTGGGATCGGGATGGACGTGGATCTGCATGGGCGCGGGATGCTTCCTCGGGAAGTCAGAACTGATCGGATCCGTACTGGGCTTCGTAGCGGTCGGCGGCGTGGGCCACGGCGTAGGCGTGGATCCGCAGTTCCTCGGCATCGAGCGTCTCGAGGGCCATGTCCGCCAGGACGACGACCATCATACCGGCCGGTCCGTCGACCACTCCGTAGCGCGCGAACCGCGTCGACTCGTTGAGCCGGAGCAGCTCGAGCGCCTCCTTCCGCGTGAGACGGCGCCACCAGCGCGTGGGCAGGAGCCGGGCCGGCGAGTGGATCGTGAGCATCGGCTTGCCGCTCGGCCCCTGGCCGTTCACCCGGACAAACACCCGCTGCGACCGGTAGCCGCCGGTGTCGAAGTCCATCACGTAAACCTGCCCCTGCTCGTCGACCCAGCCGCGGAGCGCGGCCAGCGCCGCGATGCTCTCCACCTGCCGGAGCAGGGCCAGCGTGTCATCCGCCATCGCGCTGCCTCTCCCTCTGGTACTGTTCGGCGATGTGGTCGCACGCTTCGGGCACCACGCCGATCGCCTCGGCGAGCTTCCGCAGCCGCGCCATCTCGCCGTCGGTCACCTTGCCGTCGGCACTGGCCACGTCGTAGAGACCGTAGATCACCCGGTGCAGTTCCAGCCCGCTGAACTTCCGCCGCCGGCCGCGGAAGGCCGCCCGGAAGTGCTCCCAGCAGGCGGCGTCGTCCTGCCCGGCCGCGGCGATCGTCGCCTGGAGATCGATCCCCGTCGGGGTGACGGTCGCCAGCCGTTGCCATTCGCTCGGGCTCACGTAGCCGTCGGCCAGGGCGACGAGCAGTCCGCCCCAGAAAAACAGGTCGCGGAGCAGCGGGTCGGCGAGCGTGCCCCCCTTGCCGGCGGGCTCCATCATCGCGAGCATCGCGTCGATCGCCGTGTTGGCCTCGTCGATCCGCGGCCCGCCGCCCGCTGCCATCGCCTCGGAGAAGAGGAGCATCGCCCGCATCCGCAGCGGGGGGAAGGGATGGGAGATGTGGTGGAAGCCGCGGTCCCCCTCGGTGATCACCTCGTCGACGAGCCGCTGCCACTGGGCGGCGAAACTCTCGGGCGACGCGACGACCATGTTCGACACGATGCCCGACGCCACCTTGAACAGGGCCCGCGCCGCCGCTGCCAGCGATCCGCAGACCGCCAGTCCCATCCTGTCGGCGGAGATCTCGGCGGCCCGCTGCCATGCGCAGATCCTGGTCGCCTCGGCGGGCGGCAGCGCCGGATCGGCCAGCAGCGCGCCGGCGAGGACGTCGAGATGGCCGAACGCGGCGTGGCCGAACTCGTGGCCGAGGACGTATTTCAGCTCGGCGGCGTCGAGATGGTTGACGGCGGCGCTCGACAGCGCGATGAACGTGCCGGTGCGGCCGGGGGTGATGAAGGCGTTCATCTCGCCGGAGCTGTAGACGAAGCAATCGACGTGCTGCACCTGGGGAAACTCGCGGCGGATCCCCTCCACCGCCTCGGCGAGGTGGGGGAGCACGGCGGGATCGACCATCACGGCGCCGGCGAGCATGCCGGTGCGGCTGGTCTGCCGGGCGACCTCGTAAGCGGGGCTCTCGAGGCGCTTCCGCACCTGGTCGCTGGCCATCAGCTCCGCGAGCAAGCGCGCGTCGGCCGGATACCGCCAGCGGGCATGGTCGTCGATCGGCACGGCGGTCATCGGTGCCGCGTCGGGCGGCGGAGCGGGGCGGTCGGCGTCGTCGAGCGTCATGGCGGTTCCCCTCACTCGTCGCTCATCAGCACGGCCCAGGGGGTGCCCCCCGAGACGTGCTGAAGCACGATCTTGACGGCCGCCATCATCGGGTAGGCGAGGATCAGTCCCAGCACCCCCCACACCCAGCCCCAGTAGGCGAGCCAGAGGAACATCAGCACCGGATCGAGGTTGAGCTCGCGGCCGGAGAGGCGGATCTCGACGAAATCGATCCAGATCAGGCGGTTCACCACCAGGAGCACGGCGAGGAGCACGGCCCCCCAGGGGCTGGTGAAATCGAAGAAGGCGAGCACGATCGGCGGCACGATCGTGACGGCGCTGCCGATGTAGGTGATGTAGTTGCTGGCGAAGAAGAGAAACGCCCACAGGAGCCAGTGGTCGAGGCCGAGGAAAAACATGATGCCCCCCGCCGTCGCCCCCATGCCGAGGCCGACGAGGGTCTTCACCGCCATGAAGGCCTCCATCGAGTCGGTGATCCCGGCGCCGATGCGGAGGATCTGTTCCCCCTGCGCGCCGGGAAAGGCGCGGCGGATCTTCGCCGGCAGCTTGCGTCCGCCGAGGAACAGAAACACGAGGTACACGAGCACGAGGATGAACAGCTCGGCGATGTCGAGGCTGTGGCGGAAGACGTAGTCGACGGTCGCCTGCGACGTCACCCGGAAGAAGTCGCTGAGGTCGCCGGTTTGGCGGGCGACCCGCGGCACCGGCTCGGCGGTGCCGGCCGATTCGCCGGGCACCGCGCCTGAGCCCGCGAGCGCGTGATCGGCCCCCGCGCCGTCGCCTCCCGCGCCGGGTTCCGTCTCCGCCCCGGGGCTCGGGGCGGAGACCGAGGCCTGGCCTGCGGGACCGGGAGACAGGGTCGCTGCCGGGACGCTTTCCGTGCTTGCGCCGCCGTCGGCGTCGTCGGCCTTCCGCGGCGCGAACACGTTCCACGAGCGGAGCGTGCCGCTCGTGGCGTCGATCACGCGCATGATCCGCGCCTCGTAGCGTGGCCACTTGGCGAGAAACACCCCCGCTTCGCGGTGGACGAGCTGGCCGAAGAGGATCGTGAGGATCACCGCCACCGGGAGGAGGCTGGCGTAGGCGGTGGTGGGGCTCAGTCCCGCGCGGGTGAGGAGCCGGGCGAAAAACTGCGTGGCGTAATAGAGGAAGACCGCGATCAAAAACGGCCGCAGCACCGGCCCCAGCCAGGTGAACACCGCGCCGCAGGCGATCACCGCCAGCACCACCAGCGACACCGTCGCCGCATCGCGGCGCGGATCGGTGGATCGGCCCGCGGCCGGGAGCGGAGGGGATGGAGAGTGTGTCACGGGGGTGTGAGTGGTGGCGGTGGGCCGCGCCGGCTGCGGCCGGGGCAGGTCTTCGAATGTCGCATCCCCGCCGCGGGGCGTCCATCAGGGGGGGGCCGGCACCGCTCTGGCGCGGGGATGGATTTCCGCGGGGCGGCGGGCGACAGTGTCGTACGGGCGCCGGCGACGGCGCCGCGATCGGCTGACAGGGAGCAGACGGCGAGCAGCAGGGGAGGCACGCATGGCGGCACGGAAGAAGGCGACGGCGAAGCGGGGCCGGGGGGGCGCCACACCGCGGCGGCGGACATGCGGGGCGGTGGCGGCGCACATGATGCTCCTCGAGACCTACCGCCCCTTCCGTGAGAATCTCTCCCGGCTCGAGGGGGCCACGGTGCAGCGCCGCCAGCAGCGCCTGCGCGCGGCCGACACGCCGCTGGTCACGGTCCGCACGGTCGTGCACGTCGTCCACCACACCGCGGCGGAAAACATCTCCGACGCCCGGATCCAGAGCCAGCTTGCCGTCCTCAACCGTGATTTCAGTGCCACCAACCCCGATCTCGCCGGCGTGCCCGCGCCGTGGAAGGGGTTGGCGACCGACGCCCGGCTGGCGTTCGAGCTGGTCGACGTCACGCGCACGAGCACGGCGGTGGCCGGGTTCGGCACCGACGACGCCGTGAAGGCGGCCGCCACCGGCGGCATCGCGCCGCGCGACACGGCGGCGCTGCTCAACATCTGGGTCTGTCCGCTGGCCGGCGGTCTCCTCGGCTACGCGCAGTTTCCGGGAGGACCGGCGGCGACCGACGGCGTGGTGATCACCACGAGCGCCTTTGGCAGCGGCGGCACCGCGTCGGCGCCGTTCGACCTCGGGCGCACGACCACCCACGAGGTGGGCCACTACTTCAACCTCCGGCACATCTGGGGCGACACCCCCGACTGCAGCGGGAGCGACGCGGTGGCCGACACCCCCAACGCCGCCGGTCCCAATTTCGGCCGGCCGACGTGGCCCTCGATCAGTTGCAACAACGGCCCCAACGGCGACATGTTCATGAATTACATGGACTATGTCGACGACGCGGCGATGTTCATGTTCACGGCCGAGCAGGTGTTGCGGATGCGTGCAGCGCTCGACACGCTCCGTGCCGGGCTCAAGGGCTGACCGCGGGAGGGGGGCCGTGATGGGAGCCGATGATCCGTCGCCGTCTGCCGGGGCCGCGGGGCCGATCGGCCCAACGCGCTGGGTGCACGCCTTCGAGGAGGATGGCCCTGATGGCGCGGTCTACCGGCCGGAGGGGGAGGTGACGGCGCTGTCGCGTCGGCCGCGGCGCCGGATCGAGCTGCACGCCGACGGCACGGCGGTGGTTGCCGACGGCGGAGCGGACGACCGGTTGGTGGGGCGTGCGGCGCGCTTCGAGTGGGATGGCAGCGCCGGGGTGATCCGCTGTGCCGACGGCACGTCGCTGCGGATCATGGCGGCGTCGGCCGACCGTCTCGTGGTCCGCACGGAATCGGGCTGAGGGAACCGGGCTGACGGTGGCGGCTGCTTTTCGTGTGCTTACAGCCGGGCCGCGCCGGCATCAGACTCCCAGCGCCGCGCGCGGGTTTTCGACCGTCAGGCGCGCGACGTCGGCGGGTGAGAGCCCGAGTCCGTCCGCGAGCACGCGGCAGACCTGCCCCATCCCCGCGGTCGAACCGACCAGATGCGTGCGGTCCTCCGACCATGCCGCGCCATCCTCCCCGACGATCACCTCACGCGAGCCGAGCCGAAAGCGCCCCGGACCCATCCCGCCCGCCCCCGTCGCGTCGGTCACCGCGATCGCCCGGTCGAGCCCCGCTGCCCGGACGTAGTTGCCGAGCACCCACGGCGGCACGTGGACCCCGTCGGGAATGAACGTGATCCAACGCATACCCCGGCAGGCGAGGACACGCTGGATGATGTTGTCGTGCCGCGGCAGGATGTGCGGACAGCCGTTGCCGAGATGCGTGAACGCCGTCAGGCCCGCGCGCGTCGCGGCGTCGAGCTCGGCACGGGAGGGATCGCAGTGCCCCGCCGCCACGAGGATCCCGCGGTCGGCCAGATAGCGGATCGTGGCCTGATCGCGGTCGCGCTCCGGCGCGAGGGTGACCATCCTGACGAGACCGCACCCCGCCGCCACGAGCGCCGCCGCCGCCCTGGCATCGGCGGCGACCGCGTGCTCCGGCGGATGGGCGCCGACGAAGCCCTTGTCGGAGCGGATGAACGGCCCCTCGACATGGATCCCGGGGAACGTCGCGCGGACGACCTCGTCGGCGCGGATGCAGTCGGCCAGCCGGGCGATCCGCGCCTCCAGCACCGGGAGCGCATCGGTGATCACCGTCGCCAGCGCCTGCCCGCCGCCGTCGGCACGGACGCGCTCGGCGGCGGCACGCAGATCGGCCGCCGAGAGGTCGGGGGCGGCAAAATCGATCCCCGCGTAGCCGTTGAGCTGGAGGTCGAAGGGGAGGGATGCTGCCTGCATCGGGCACGCCTAGGGCTGGAGGAGGCGGCGGAGCCGTTCGGTGACCGCCGGAGTGCGGATCTCGCCGCCGAGGACGACGAGCACGAAGTTGTCGGCGAGGATCTCCTCGGGATGGATCAGATAGCGCGTGTTGCGCCCCACCTGATCGAAGAACCCGCCGGCGGAGTCGAAATCGACCATCCGCACGCTCTCGCCGTCGAGAAGCGCCACCGCCGGCCCCTCCTCGGGCCGGGCGACGAGCAGCAGCTGCGAACGCATCGCCGCGAACAGGCCGCGCGTGGCGGGATCGACGATCGCCGATTCAGAGAAGAGGATCGGGACCGCCCACATCGGCCGGCCACCATGCTCGATGCGGATGCAGTGGGCGTTGGTCGGGGCGTCGGGATTGGTGATCCGCCGGGCATCGAGGCCCGGCGGCAGCGCCGGCGCGCCGCAGGCGACAAACCCGATCGCCGCATAGAGCCTCTCACGCAGCCCGGGGGCGGCGCGGGAAAGCACGTGAAACAACTCGTGGAGCAGGAGGCGCTCGAGCGGATCGCCCCCGCGGCGCATCATCCGCTCCGGAAGGAAGATCGCCGGGCCGCGGGTGAAGGCGGCGTCGCCCTCCGTGCCGGGGGCGGTCTTCACCAGCAGCACCCGCTCGGGGAAGGGGAGCGCGAGCCGGACAAGCGCCGGCGCCACCGCAGCCGCCGCCGCCCGCACCCGATCGCGCTCGGCAGCGGTCCATTCGGCGGCGCCCTCGCCGACCCGTGCCTTGAAGGCCTCCGGCGACACCGGCTCGGCCGCCCGGAGCCGCACCGCGCGGTCGAAGGGGCTGAGCCGCGAGAGAAAGTCGTCGTCGGCCTCGAGCACCGCGCGCCCCTCGGCCACGGTCGCGAACACGATCCGGCTCGCCGGGCCGATCGCGATGCCGTCGCCATGCGCAGGAGCGGAATCGTCGCCCTGCGCGCCCGGCGCGATCAGGCCCCCCACCAGCCCGATGCCGACGACACCCAGTACCGCGCCGCGCGTCACGCTGCCGATTGATCGAAGGAGAGCAGCACAGGCAGCGGGAAGCATGGGTGGCGGGAGTGCAGCGGGTGGTGCAGCGGGGTGTGACGGCTCATCCCGGCGGCTGCAGCGGCCGCCACGCGGAGCGGTCACCGCTCCGGCCCGGCACACTACCTTCTTGCACGGGGGCCGACCAGCCGTCGGCAGGCTGCTGCGGCGCCGAAGTTTGTCGGCGGATCCGCAATCTCCGTGGGGACTTCAGGATGCGTTGCCGCAACGTGGGCTCCGCAGTGGGGCTTCACGGTCCCTGGCGATGCCGCGATGGCGGCGGAGCCGGCGTGGAAGGTAGGCTGAAGGGGACTGGTTGACGAGCGGTTGACGAGCGGTTGATTGCCGGCCGAATCACCCGTGACTCGAGGACGACTCGAGGACGAATCAAGCGTGCCGCCTGCGGCATCCCCCCGGTTTCTGCGAGCCATGGCACGTGTCCGCCACAGACTGCTCGTCGTGGTCATTGCCGCCTGTCCGGTGGTGACCGCCGCCGCACCCCCTGAAACGTCCGCCGCCGATCCCCATGCCGCCGCCCGCGCCCTGCTCCTGACCCGCTGCGCGGAGTGCCACGGCGAGACGGCGCAGGAGAGCGGCCTGCGGCTCGATTCCCGCGGCGCGGTGCTGCGCGGCGGTGACTTCGGGCCGGTCGTCGCCCCGGGCCGATCGGCCGAGAGCGCGCTCGTCACCCGGATCACGTCGCGCGACGACGACGAGCGGATGCCCCCCGACGGACCGCCGCTGTCGGCCGAGGAGACCGCCCTGATCGCCGCCTGGATCGATGCCGGCCTCCCGTGGCCCGGCGGCGACGAACCGGTGGCCCGCGACCCACGCCTCGACCACTGGGCGTGGCAACCGTTGACGATGCCCGCCGTGCCCGACGCTGTACGCGCATTCGCGGCGCTGCCGGGCGTCGAACCGGCGGTCAACCCGATCGACCACTTCGTCCGGGTGACCCTCGCGGCACGGGGGCTGACGCCGTCGCCCGTGGCCGACCGGCGGACGCTGATCCGCCGGGTGTCGTTCGATCTCGTCGGCTTGCCGCCGACACCGGAGGAGGTCGACGCGTTCGTCGCCGACCCCGACCCGCGCGCCTACGACCGACTCGTCGAGCGGCTGCTCGCGTCGCCGCGCCACGGCGAGCGCTGGGCCCGGCACTGGCTCGACGTCGTCCACTACGGCGATACCCACGGCTACGACAAGGACAAGCCGCGGCCCCATGCCTGGCCCTACCGCGACTGGGTGATCGCGAGCCTCAACGCCGACCTGCCGTATGCCCGCTTCATGGCCCACCAGATCGCCGGCGACGTGCTCGCGCCGGAATCGGCCGAGGCGCTCGAGGCGACCGGGTTCATCGCCGCCGGCCCGTGGGATTTCATCGGCCACGTCGAGGTGCCGGAGACGAAGACCGACGGCAAGATCGCCCGCCACCTCGACCGCGACGACATGGTGGCCAACACGATCGGCACGTTCGCGAGTGTCACCGTCCACTGCGCCCAGTGCCACGCCCACAAGTTCGACCCGGTGCCGCAGGAGGATTACTATGCCCTCCAGGCGGTGTTCGCCGCGCTCGACCGCGGCGAGCGGACCTACGCCCGCGATCCGGCCGTGGCGGCGGCCCACGCCGCACTCGACGCCCTGCAGGCGACGGTCGACACGCGACGGAAGGAGCTCGATGCCGCGGTCAAGACCGCCGCGGGGCCGCGCCTCGTGGAGCTCGACGGCCTCCTTGCCAAGGCCGGGCCGGCCGGCAATCCCAACCCGGCATACGGCTGGCACTCGGCGATCGAGCCGACCGCCGACGTCGCCAAGTGGGTGGCGGTCGATCTCGGCCGCGAGGTGCCGGTGGCGACGGTGGTGGTCCATCCCTGCAGCGACGATTTCAACGGCATCGGCGCCGGCTTCGGGTTTCCTGTCCGCTACCGGGTGGAGGGGGCGGCCGACGCCGACTTCACCAGCGGGTTGATCCTGATCGCCGACCGGACCGCCGCCGACGCGCCGAACCCGGGCACGGTCGCGCAGGTCTTTCCGGTCGGGGCGGCGATCCGCCATCTGCGTGTCACGGCGACGAAGCTCGCACCCCGCAAGGACGACTTCATCGCCGCCCTCGCCGAGCTCGAGGCGCTCGATGACGACGGCGCGAATCTCGCGCGCATGGGCACCGTCACCTCCGGCGACTCGATCGCGGCGCCGCCGCGCTGGCAGCGGGCGAATCTCGTCGACGGGGCCTGGCCGGCGGAGGCGCCCGCGACGGCGGCGCTCGCGGCCGAACGCGCGCGGCTCCTCGAGGGGGCGCGTGCCCCGCACGCGGGCGAGACGGCCGCGCTCGATG
>SXGQ01584185.1_pt1 | contig 20449 bp, 18 predicted proteins | sample 3178371 | NCBI WGS metagenome assembly SXGQ01 (sample SAMN11356859, study PRJNA531348) | freshwater metagenome | isolation source: freshwater sample F1-20 | place: China: Fuxian Lake, Yuxi | collected 2017-12-25 | reverse complement strand
GCACAGAACGAAGCGGATACCGTGCGCCTGCGCGAACTGGGCGCGCGCGCGGAAGCTCTCCACGTGACCGGCAATCTGAAGTTCGACGCCGCCAGCGCCGCCGGCCCACGCAAACTCGATGCCGCCGCGTTGCTGAAACAGGTCGGCATTGAACCTCCGTCCCTCGTGCTGGTGGCTGGCAGCACGCACGAGGGCGAGGAGCTGTTGCTCGCCGAGCAATGTCGGCGGCTGCGGAAGCGGTTTCCCACGCTTTTTCCAGTGCTGGTGCCGCGCCACTTCGAGCGAGCGAATGCGGTGGCGGAGCAACTGCGCGCGGCCGGCCTGCGCTACGCCCGCCGCAGTGCGCTGGCGGCGGCACCGGAAACGGCCTTCGCGCTCGGCACCCTCGACGGCCTGCTGGTGGACAGCACAGGCGAGCTGCACTGTTTCTACGAGACAGCCTCGCTGGTGTTTGTCGGCAAAAGTCTCGCCGCACACGGCGGACAGAATCCGATCGAGCCAGGCGCACTCGGCCGCGCGATGGTGTTTGGTCCGCACATGGAGACCTTTCGAGCCATCGCGGAGGAGTTCGTGAAATCAGGCGGCGCGTGGCAGGAGCACAACGCCACGGAACTGGAGGGGGCCCTCGCGGAATTGCTGCAGGACGAGCCGCGACGGAACGAACTCGGCCAACGCGCACTGCAAGTCGTGCGGCGGAACGAGGGAGCTTCGGTACGGACGGCCGAGATGCTGCGGGTGCATCTCGCGAAGTGAGCGGAACTCAGCGGAGCTTCATCCGGCGACGAATCTCATCGCGGTTGCCTTCCTGCAAGAGCCGCCAGAGATTCATCACCACCTCGGTCTTGGCGTGCTTGATGAGAACCTGCCGCTTCAGATCCCCGTTGTGGAAGACCACCGTGCCGTTCTCGTACGCCTCGACTCGCCAGCCCTCTTGGTCCTTGAGGCTCGCGTAGAGCGCCGTGCTGCCGCGCTCGTGAAGCGACTCCAAGGCGGAAAGCAGATCCCCCGCCGTGGGGTTATCACGCTCGACACTCTGGATCTCCAAACAGGTTGACATGCAAAACACCTCGACTGTGTGAGGTGACCGATCTCCTTGACTGCTGTTTCGGTAAGCGAAGCAGCCCTTCTGTGCAAGGAAAAAGTTTCGGCGCGGACGAAGTCAAACGGATCCGGGAACAAAGAGGACATCCGCTTCCCAGCGCATCAAACGATGCCGGAACTGATCTGGATGCCCTGGAACCACATGTTGAGCTGCTGTTTGTTCGAGCACTTCTCGAAGGCGACTTCCTTGGTGATGACCCCTTTCTCCACCAACTCGTACATGCACCGGTTGAAGGTGATCATCCCGTCTTCCCGGCTCACCTCGATGCAGACGTGGAGCTTGTTCAACTCGCCATCGAAGATCTTCTGCCGCACGAGCGGCGTGCCGATCATGATCTCCTGCGCCGGCACCATCCCGCCGCCGATCTTCGGGCACATGCGCTGGGCGATGGCGCCGCGGAGCACGTCGGCGATGGATTTGCGCACCGACTCGCGTTCCTCCATCGGATAGAAATCCAGCAATCGGCCAGGCACGGTGGAGGCCGCCGTGGTGTGGACAGTGGAGAGCACCATCGTGCCCGTGTCGGCGGCACGAACGGCGGCCTGAATGGAAATCTGGTCGCGCATCTCACCGACCAGCACCACGTCCGGATCCTCGCGCAACGCGCTCTTCAGGGCGCGCTGGAAAGTCATCGTGTCGATGCCCACCTCGCGCTGTTCAATTACACATTGTTCATCGGGGAAAATGAACTCGACGGGATCCTCGATGGTGATGATGTGCTTCCGGTAATTGACGTTCAAGTGCTGGACCATCGCGCCCATCGTCGTGGACTTGCCAGAGCCGGTGATGCCCGCCAGCAGCACCAACCCGCGCTCAGCCTCGGCGAGCGTGAGACACAAAGGCGAGATGCCGAGCTGCTGGGCGTTGGGGATGTTGCTCTTGATGTAACGCATCGCGAGCGCCCACTTGCCGGTGGCCGAGAAGGCGCTCACGCGGAAGCGCCCGTACTTCGGATTTTGGAACGAGAAGTCCGCCTCACGATCCTTTTCCAAATCGGCAATCTGGTGCGGCGGAATCATCGAGCGGATGACCTTTTCCATCCAGCGCCTCGTCGGAATCGGAAAATTGCGGTCGCGCAACCCGCGGCTGATGCGGAAATGAATCGGCGCATCTTCCTTCAAATGCAGATCGGCGCAGTTGGTGTTGACGGCGTCCTGAATGATCTCGTCGAAGAGCCGTAAATCCTCGTCCTCGATGGTGATATCCGGCTTCGTCTCGGTCTTCTCCTTCATCCCCGCCGGGAAGTTCATGGAGAAATGCTTTTTCTTCTCCTCCGGCGGCGGCTCTTCTTTCTTGGGTTCTTCGGGGGCGGGCGCAGGAGCCTCTTCGGCGACGGGTTCGGCGGGAACAGCGTCGGGGTTGGCGTTCGGGTCTGCGGGATCTGCGTATGCCACTTCACCCTCGACGGGCTGGCCCTCGGCATACTCAACGGGATCGCCTTCAGCCGGCTGGCCTTCAGCGTAAATCTCACCCTCGACAGGCGCGTCAACGGGCGCTTCAGCGTATTGAACTTCGCCTTGCTCGCCCTGTTCAGGCTGGCCCTCGGTGTAGGCCACTTCGGCTTCTGCCGGTTGGTTCTCCACGTTTTGAGAGCTCATCGCGGCCATAATAAGGAGTCGGCCAAAAAAGCAAAGCCTTGAGTGGCGCGCGTGGCGAGAGCGTGCGGCTTACCACTCGATGATCGCCGCGGCCCACGTGAGCCCCGCGCCGAAGGCAACGAGCAACACAAGGTCGCCGCGCTGAAGCTGGCCGGCAGCGACGGCTTCGTCCAACGCGATGGCGACGGACGCAGCCGAGGTGTTACCGTACTTGTCAAGGTTCACGAACATCTGCTCGGGCTTGACGTCGAGGCGATCGGCGACGGCATCGATAATGCGCCGGTTGGCCTGATGCGGGATGACGAGCTTGATCTGGTTGATGTCCAACTCGCACCGCTGGAGCACCTCGCGCGCGGCCGAACACATCGCGTTCACCGCGTTCTTGAAAACATCTTTGCCATCCATCCGCAGGAAGTGCGCGCGGTCGCTCACCGATTTCTCCGTGGCGGGACAACGACTGCCGCCGCCGGGCATCGAGAGCAGATTGGCCTTCGTGCCGTCCGATCCCATGCAGGTCGCAAGCAATCCGTGCGAGTCGGGACGGTTCTGCAAGATGGCCGCGCCCGCGCCGTCGCCGAAGAGCACGCACGTGTTGCGATCCTTCCAGTCCACGATGGAGGAGAGCTTTTCCGCGCCGATGATCAACACGGTGTTGTACGTCTGGGAATTGATGAACTGCTGCCCGACCTCGAGCGCGTAAATGAAACCCGAGCAGGCCGCTTCGAGATCGAAGGCCGCGGCGCGGTGCGCGCCGATCTTCTGCTGCACGAGGCAGGCCGTGGCCGGGAACGGCATGTCCGGCGTGATGGTGGCGACGATGATGAGGTCGATCTGCTCCGGCTTCACGCCAGCCATCGCCATCGCGCGGCGCGCGGCCGCGGCGCCGAGGTCGGAGGTGAACTCGTTGTCGGCGGCAACGCGGCGCTGGGTGATGCCGGTGCGGCTCGTGATCCATTCGTCCGTGGTCTCGACGATTTTCTCGAGGTCCGCGTTCGTGAGAATGCGCTGCGGCACGTAGGCGCCGACGCCGGTGACGGAACAGGTGCGCCCCTTGAAATCGTGTTTCGCGCGCGGGTGCTGGATCTTCTTGGCGGCACTCATCAGGCGGCCTCCGGTTTCGCCACGGCCATCGCGGTGTTGGCGGCGGCGATCTCGCGCCGGATCGCCTTGGTGATGTGGCTGCGATTGGCGACCACGGCCTGTCGGATGGCGTTCATGATGGCGCGTTCACGCGCGGAACCATGGCTGATCACCACGTCGTTGTTCAGGCCCAACAACGGTGCGCCACCGTGATTTTCAGGGTCGATGCGCCGCTTGATGGCGCGAAAGGCGTTCTGCGCGAGATACGCACCGACGAGGCGTTTGGGGTTCTTGGTCAACTCGCTCTTGAGCCAACCAAACAGGTTCGTGGCCAGACTTTCGCAAGTCTTGAGGACGATGTTGCCCACGAATCCGTCGCAGACCACCACGTCCACGCCATTCGCAAAAAGACAGTGCCCTTCCACGTTGCCGATGAAATTCAGATCGAGATTCTTGCAGAGCCGGAAGGTTTCGCGGGTGAGCTCGTTGCCCTTCACCTCTTCCGTGCCGACACTGAGCACACCCACGCGGGGGCGCTTGATCCCGAGCGCTTCGCGCGCGTAAACGTGGCCCATCACGGCGAACTGCGCGAGGTGAAGTGGCTTGCACTCGATGTTCGCGCCGGCGTCCAGCAGCACGAATTCGTTCTGCGGCGCGGGCATGACGGTGGCGATGGCGGGTCGCTCAACGCCTTCGAGGGGACGCAACCGGATGGTGGCGGCCGTGACGACGCCGCCGGTGTTGCCGGGCGAGACGAGCGCGTCGGCCTGACCGTCCTTGACCAGTTCCACCGCGCGCGCGATGGAGCAGTCCTTCTTTTTGCGCAGGCCTGCCAGCGGCTTATCCTCCATCGTCAACACCTCGGAGGCGTGGACGATGTGGAGGCGCCTGTCGCGACAATGGTGCTTGGCGAGCGCGGCCTCGATCTCGGCCTTGTTGCCGACGACGTGCAGCGCCGAAATTTCCGGGTGCGCCTCGAGCGCAAGTTTGACGCCGTGGACGACGACGTCACAGCCATGGTCGCCACCCATCACATCCACTGCGATTCGCATAGATGGAAAAAGCGCAGGGGGAACCCCCGCGCTCCGCGAAAGGGCGGAATCAGCCAACCTGGACGTTCTTCACCTGGCGGCCCTTGTAAAAACCGCAGGCCGGGCAGACGCGGTGGGGCACATGAGGTGCGGCGCACTGCGAGCAGACGGAGAGCTGGGGGAGTTTCAGCACGCTGTTGTAAGCGCGGCGCATCCGCTGGCGGCTGTGTGACGGTTTGCGTTTCGGTACACCCATAAATTCACTTTTTCTTGAGCTTCAGTTTATCCAGCGTCGTCCACACAGACGGCGTCCCGACCAGTTGACCGCCGGCCGGTTTCCCGGCTGCGGCTGCGGCGGGCTTCATCCCGCGGCATCCCGGCTTACACAGCGGATGCTGCGGAAGACTGAGGAGAATATCTTCCCTCAAAAATGGAGTCAAGTCCACGGAATCGTCCACGGTTGCCACCTTTTCCTCGCCCTCCAACGTGAAATGACAGGCCCAGTCGGGGATCTCAATCCGGTGCGTGAACCGCTTCAGACAGCGGACGCAATCGCACTCCAAATCCAGCCGCAGGCTTCCCTGTACCAGTATCGCAGGCTCCATGGATTGGGCCTGCAGGCGGTACCGCAACGGTTTCGGCGCGCGCATCACCTCCGGATCGAGCATCAGCTCCAACTCCGCCACCGGCAGTTCGCCGGCCAGCGTCTGGTCGCCTTTCTCCAACTGGCGCACATTCACCTTCAGCGGCATCGTCGTGGTCCCCTTCAGCGGCGGCGGGGTTTGAGTTTGGCCCTGAGCGCCTTCTCCACGTGCGCCGGCACAAAGGGGCTGATCTCGCCGCCGAGCCGAGCGACTTCCTTCACCAGCTTCGAGCTGAGGAAAGTGTAGGCGCCTTTGGGCATCATGAAAATCGTCTCCAGCCGCTGGTTCAGCTTGCGGTTCATCAACGCCATCTGGAATTCGAACTCGAAATCCGACACCGCGCGCAAGCCGCGGATCACCGCACAGGCACCCCGCCGCTGCGCGTACTGCACCAGCAACCCTTCGAAGGCGTCCACCTCCACGTTTGCCAGCGGCGCCAGCGCGCGTGCCGCCATGCGCCGCCGCTCGGCCAGCGTGAAGAGCGGGCGCTTGGCGTCATTGCTCGCCACCGCCACGATGACGCGATCAAAGAGCTTCGCCGCGCGTTCCACCACGTCCAGATGCCCGTTGGTGAAGGGGTCGAAGCTGCCGGGATAGATGACCGTTCTCACAAGTTCAAGTTCCCGATTCGCCGCCCCCCGCGCAAGCTCTTTCCCAAATGGAATCAAATCAGCAGGGATCCCCACCGCGCGGCCGCGGCGTCACTTCTTGGCCAGGCGCGGCAGGCTCGCCGCGGCGACTGCTTGCCCGTGGCGTTTGTCCTTCTCGTCGGGCATATGGAGCCGGATGCGCTCTGCCAACCCTGGAAACTCCACGCGCAGCACCTCGCGCGCTTCAGCGAGAATCCGATCGCCACCCGCGCCGCTCGTCACGCGGCCGAGCACCAGCACGTGGTCGAAATCGTAAAAGTCCGCGTAATGCGCCACCGCGTAGCCCAGATAAACGCCGATAGTTTCGTATATCTGCCGCGAGCGCGGATCGCCGGTGGCCATCAACTGCTGTGCGAGCTTGAGCTTTTCCGGCAACGGCATCTCGGCCGGCGCCTCGATGCCCGCCGGCTCCAGCAACCGCCCCACGGCCTGCTGCGAGAAATATTGCGCGCCGCAACCGCGATCGCCGCTCCATTCATCCATCGGCGCATCGGCGCGATGCTCGACCGGCGCGAAGGCCAGCTCGTTCAGCCACGACGTGATGTGCCCCTCGCGCGTCACATAACCCGCCGCCTGGCTCGTGCCCATGGCGATGCCGAGCACGCCGTTCTGACCGAGACTCATCGCGCCGGCCAGCGCCGTCACCTCGCCATCATTCACCACCTCGAGCGGCACGCCGTTCCACGCGCGCTGGACCTCTAGGAACATATCCTTCACGCGCCGGTCGAAGTCCTCCGGCGCGACGCCACGAAACAGCGAGGCCACCTTCACCCGGTTGTTCACATAGCAGCCGGCCGCGCTGCCGCCGATGGCATCCACGCGCGGCAGGTGTGCGGCAGCCTTTTTCAGCGAATCCATGATGCCGTCGAAGTGATATTGCGGGTCGCTCTCGAAGTACGGATCCCAGACCGTCTCCTCGCTGAAAACGACTTTGCCATCGATCAGCGCCGCCACCTTGCGGTCGCTGCCACCGAGGTCAAAACCGATGCGGCAACCATCGAGGTTACGGCCGAGCGGTTGCGTGCTCGCCCGCTCCGGCGGCAACGTGCCGTTCCTCACCGGCGCGATTTCGAGGGCGTGGCCAAAGATTTTCCGCCCGATGATCTCACTGTCGAACCGGCCGGTCGCAGTCTCGTGGAAATGATTCTGCAACGCCGCGGCGAGCGACTGCGGCCCGGCGAAATGCACGCGCCAACCGCCGCGCGCCCACAGCAGAAATTTCACGAGCCGCTCAAGATGAGCGAAGTTCGCCGCCGCACCGGGGTGGTTCTCAGCGAAAATCTCCGTGCCCGTGTGGGACACGGAACCGTCCGCTTGCTCGATCGCGAGGCGCACCGGCACAGCACACCCCGTCGCACGCGCCGCGGCGTGGAAGGCGCGGTTCGCCAGCACGGCAGGGCAAAACAACGGATCGAGAATCGGGAGTCTCTTCGGCGTGGGTAGCAACGACGCGTTCATCGCCCGTCAATAACGCCGGGAGATGGAGGCGAATTCAAGACTGTTCGGGCACCGGCGGCTGGAATCCGGGGCGGATTTCCGGGTGGCGGATGTGGCCGCCGAGATTCGCCGTCCGCAGCAGAAGGGCGGTACTCGCCAGCGCCAGCGCGAGTACGGCTACAATCGTCCACTTCGGCAGCAACCGGCCTGCACGTGAAAGGAAGAGAGCGATAGCCGCGATAAGGCCGAGTAGGAAGATGGCGGTGACGCACTGGTCGGAGGCCTCCTCGTGCGCGTGCATCAGGCTGTCGTCGAACCCAGGCCAGCTCACGACCTGCTCGTGGGCGAAATCGCCGGTGAACTTCGCCGCCAGCGCTACGAAAAACATCAGCACAAATCCCCACAGCGCAAGCCGCTGCCATCCGGCGTCGCGGCGGCGGAGGGCGATCACGAAAATCAGCGCGACAAACGGCACGCCGAGTACCGGCAGGTGGTTCAACGCGAGATGGAGGTGTGTCCAGTTCATCGAAGCAACTACGGAGCGTCGCTTCCTCGCCAGATTTTCGCCAGACAAAAACACCCTCCATTCGCCCCTACCTCGGACGGGAGCGCCGGCCTGAGCCGCATAAACGCATCAAGCGGCAGCGCGCTGCGGTTCGGCCAACCCGACGAACTCGTGCTCCTGCTCGCGGACCGTCAGCACCGGACAAGGGGCGATGCGCACCACACGCTCGGTGGTACTGCCCATGAAGAGGTGCTTCAGGCCGGTGTAGCCGTGCGTGGAGATAATGATGAGGTCCGACTCCAGTTCCTTGGCCGTGCCGGCGATTTCTTTGAACGGCATGCCGGTGCGGATCATGATCTCGCCGCGGAACTGGCTGGGGACCACCTCGCCGGCGAGCGTCTCGAGCTGGAGGCGGGCGTTCTTCTCCACCACCACCTCGAGGTTGGCCATTTCGCAGGACATGTAGTTCATCTCCGCCGGGCAATAAGTCGGCTCGACCAGATGCACGAGGCCGACGCGCGCCCCGAACGATTCGGCGAACGGCACCGCGTAGCTCAGCGCCTTCTTTGACGGCTCGGAGAAGCCGATGGGCACGGAGAATCCTTTTCAGGAGCAACTGGCGGGGAAACGGCTTCACGGAGGGGCTGCCGGCAGATTGGGTTTTATTCATAGCGATTCCTTTGCTTCTCGTTCAATGCAACCTATCCCATCGCTGGAAAAACCGAACCGGCACGGCGTTATTTTCCGAGTTGCCCGCTGTTCATTTCATCCGATAATCCACTCGATGAACCGTCAGCGCCTCGCCAACATCAAAACCCTCATCGAGGGGGAGTCCGTGAAGTTTCAGTTCCAGCGCGACGGCCTCAGCTTTGAAGGTTTTGCCTTCCGCGTCGGCGACCAGATCGTGGCTTACGAGAATCGCTGCCGTCATCTCCCCCTCTCGCTCGACTACGGCGACGGAAGCTTCTTCACGCGCGACGGCCAGCATCTCATCTGCCAGAGCCACGGCGCGCTCTACGAGCCAATGACCGGCCTCTGCGTACGTGGCCCGTGCGAGGGTGCCAGCCTGCGACCGCTCAAGGTCGAGCTTGCGCAGGATGCGCTCTGGCTCGTGCCGTGAACCGCCCGTGAATCTTTTGGCTGGCGCGGCGTCCGTTAATCCGCAATCGTTCCGCCCGCAATTCAACCAAAACGAACCATGAAACTCCGCACCCTCCTATCCACGTTGGCCGTTCTCGGCATCGCGCTGAACCTCAACGCCCAGAACGCTCCCAAGAAGGACGAGCCGAAAAAGGACGCCCCCAAGCCGGCCATCAAGCTCCCGCCGCAGGCGCCCGACGTCGCCGCGCCCAAGCTCGACGGCGCCACCGGCAAGCCGCAGGGCGGCTTCATGAACGCCCACACCAACTTCGTGAAGATCGCCAAGGAGGGCAAAGCCGAGCTGGTTTTCCTCGGCGACTCCATCACCGCCGGTTGGGGCGGCCAGAAGGCGATCTGGGAAAAAGCATTCGGCCCGTATAAGCCGGCCAACTTCGGCATCGGCGGCGACCGCACCCAGCACGTCCTCTGGCGCATCGAAAACGGCGAACTCGAAGGGATCAAGCCCAAGAGCGTCGTCATCATGATTGGCACCAACAACTCCGGCAGCGACTCCGCCGAGGGCATCGCCAAAGGCGTCACCAAGATCGTCGAGACCGTCCGCGCCAAGCAGCCGCAGGCCAAAATCCTTCTGCTCGCTGTCTTCCCGCGTGGCGAGAAGAACGACAATCCGCAGCGCGTAAAGAACAAGCAGGCCAGCGCCATCTTCGCCAAGCTGGACGACGGCAAGTCGGTTCATTACCTCGACATCGGCGAGAAGTTCCTCCAGCCCGACGGCACTCTGACCAAGGAGGTCATGCCCGACCTGCTCCACCTCTCGGCCAAGGGTTACCAGATTTGGGCCGACTCCATCTCGACGAAGCTCGCTGAGTTGACGAAGTAATCACTCCAACCACGCACACGATGAACACGCGTTTCTTCCTCGCCTTCGCCGCCGCGGCGACGCTCTGTCTCACCGCGCACGCCGCGGATGACTTCAAGAACGAGGCTGGCTTCAAGAGCCTCTACAACGGCAAGGACCTCACCGGCTGGGGTTACCGCGACAAGGACTACAAGCCCGCCGAGACCTTCAACGGCAAGACCGAGGCCAGCGACGGTCGTTACACCGCCAAGCCCGGCATCCTCACCGTGAACCCGCACGTGGAAGGCAAGGCGCGTTTTCGGCAGCTCTACACCGTGGAGGAGTTCCCCAAGAACTTCCACCTGAAGCTCGAGTTCCGCGCCGCCGTGAACGCCGACAGCGGCATCTACGTCCGCAAGCCGCAGCTCCAGTGCCGCGACTATCTCGTGGCCGGCCCGTACAAGGAGCTCAAGAAATACAAGGCGCAGGATTGGAATGAGATCGAGGTGATCGTGAAGGACGGCGTGGCCCGCTGCACCTGCAACGGCGAAGTGCTCGAGGCCGCGCTCAAGCTCCCGGCCACCGGCCCGATCGGCCTTGAGGCTGACCGCGGCACGATGGAATACCGCCGCATCCGCATCAAGGAGCTGCCGTAAACACGTGGAGGATTATCGAAAAACAAAAGGCCGGGGCGTTTGCTCCGGCCTTTTTCGTTTTGCGAAAGCTGTGGGTCAGAATTGCGCCGCACGCAGCGCCGCCTCGTAAACCGCCTTCAACGGCACGCCCGCCTTTTCGGCCAGCGCACGGCAGCTTTCAAATTCCGGAGCGGCCTGCACCCATTTGCCATCGAGTCGGCCGAGCTTCATCTGCACTTCACCGAACGGGGTTGTCACGCTCACGAACTCGCGTCGCAGCTTGCGTCGCCCGGCGAAGGTCCGCCGCACGCCAAAGGCGCTCGTCTCGCGCAGCATCAGCTCGCTGAACCGGTCCGCATCCGCCTCGGCGCAGAGCACGGTGAGCAGCACGCCCGGGCGATTCTTCTTCATCTGGATCGGCGTGTGAAAAACATCGAGCGCACCGGCGGCCAGCGCTTTCTCAACAAAGAATCCGAGCGCCTCGCCGCTCACGTCGTCAAGGTTCGTCTCCAGCACGGCGACGGTGTCCGTCTCCCAATCGTGCGCCGCCGGCGAGCCGCTCGCGGCCTCGCACAGCACCGCGCGCACCACGTTCGGGCGCGTGAGATTGTTGCGCGTGCCGAGACCGTAACCGATCTTCAGCGGCTTCAAGTCCTGCAACGGACCGAACTCCTCGACGAACTCGGCGAGGATCGCCGCGCCCGTCGGCGTTAGTAACTCGTGCGGCTCGTCGCATTGCGTGATGGCCACACCGCGCGCGGCGAGGATCTCCAGCGTCGCCGGCGCGGGGATCGGGAAACGCCCGTGCGCGCACTTCACGAAGCCGGTCCCTTCGACCACGCCCGCCGCGAACACGCGCGGCCGGCCGAGCATCTCCAGCGCGATGCACGCGCCCACGATGTCCACGATCGAATCCACCGCGCCGACCTCGTGGAAATGCACCTGCTCCGGCGGCATGCAGTGGATCTTCCCCTCGGCGTTCGCGACGCGCTGGAAGACCGCCACGGACTTCTGCTTCACCCAATCCGAAAGCTGGCTCTGGTAAATCAACGCCTTGATCTGCGTGAAGTTCCGGCTGCCTTCATGCGAATGATCCGTTTCGCCCGGCCCGTGGCTGTGCGAGTGATCATCCCCCGCGTGCGAATGCGAATGGCTGTGGCCGCCGTGATCCTGTTCATCACCGTGACCCGCGGTCAGGTGCACGTCGAACTTCACGCCGACGATCCCGCACTTCTCGCCGCGCGCCGCATGGAGGTGATAGCCGGCGAGTTGCAATCGCCCCAGTTCCTGTCCGAGCAGGCGGAACTCGACGCCCAGATCGAGCATCGCGCCGAGGAACATGTCGCCGCTCAGTCCGCTGAAAATATCGAGATACAGGGTCTTCACTTGGAAAAGAGTTTAACCGCAGATTCGCATAGATGGAACACAGATGTGTCGGGCACCGGATCGTCACGCCATCCGCGTTCCTCCCCGACCAACACAGGCGCACTGCTGCCGAGGCGCGCCGCTGCGCCTCCACGAGAGGCCGAAGCTCTCCGCCGACACCGACAGGCTGGGGAAAGGCGTCTGCACACCGAGCAGGTCGCGCAGGGTGTTTTCGTATTCTGTCCGGTTGAGTCGCCGCAGCACCACGGGGCCTCCGGTGCGGCGCGCGCCAGAACCATCTGTTATTCCCTCAACGCGTTGATCTGGCTCGCGGCGTAGCCGGCGCCGAAGCCGTTGTCGATGTTCACCACGGTGACGCCGCTGCCGCAACTGTTCAGCATCCCGAGCAGCGCGGCGATGCCGCCGAAGCTGGCGCCGTAGCCGATGCTCGTGGGCACGGCGATGACCGGCTTGGAGACGAGCCCCGCGACGACGCTCGGCAGCGCCCCTTCCATGCCGGCGACGACCACGAGCACGTTCGCTTTCTGGATTTGCTCCAGCCGCGCGAGCAGCCGGTGCAGCCCCGCCACGCCCACATCGTAGATGCGCTCGACGCGGTTTCCCATGATCTCGGCGGTGATGGCGGCCTCCTCGGCCACGGGCAAATCGCTCGTACCGGCGGAGAGGACGACGATGCTGCCGGGCCGCTTGGTCGCGGGTTTCTTCTCGATCGTCACACAGCGGGCGGCCTCGTGGTGGATGGCGTGCTTGAATTTGCGTTTCAGCGCGCGGGCGTGCTCGCCGGTGATGCGCGTGACGAGGACGCGCTGCTCGCGCATCACAAGCTGGGCGGCAATCTTCACGACCTGCACGGGCGTCTTGCCGCTGCCGAAGATGACTTCGGGAAAACCCTTGCGCAGCGCGCGGTGCGTGTCCACCTGCGCGAAGCCGAGGTTCGCCACCGGCGCAGCCTGAAAGGCGCGCAACACCTCCGCGGGCGCGACCTTCCCGGCACGGAATTTCTCGAGTAACGCGATGGCCTCGGCCGAAGTCATGCAGATAAAATGCCCGTGCGCCGAGACGAGGTCACGCGTGAAATGGCGCTCCGTCCGCCGCCCTCACTTGCCGCCCGCAGCACCGGCCCTTTGATAAACGCGCACATAATCAACCAGCAGGCGCTGGGGAAAGACAGTCTGTTTGTCCGGCGGACCGGGCCATTGACCACCGACGGCGAGATTAATGATGAGATAGAAGGGCTGGTCGAACGGCGCGGGGAATTCACCAGCCTCGCTGCGCCACTGGCGCTGGCGGGCGTACTCCTTGCCATCCAAAAACCAGCGGAACTCGTCGCGTTCCCATTCGATGGCGAAGACATGGAAGTCGTCCGCGAACGTGCCGCGTTCCAGCGTGGTGGACTTCGTGGCCTGCTGGTTCTTCGGCCAGCCTCCGCCGAAATGCAGCGTGGCGTGCAGCTTGTTCGGCTCGTGGCCGACGAGCTCGATGATATCAATCTCGCCGCTCGCGGCCCAGCCGCCGTACTTCTCCTCGCGCGGCAACATCCACACCGCGGGCCAGAGGCCGCGACCGGCAGGCAGCTTCGCGCGCACTTCGACTCGGCAATACGTCCAATCCGCGCGGTGCTTGGTGCGGATGCGGCCGGAGGTGAAATCCTTTCGCACCCCGGCGAGGTTGAAAGACTCGCGCCGAGCCTCGATGACGAGCTGCCCGTTCTCGACGCGCAGGTTCTGCGGGCGGTCCACGTAGTATTGCAACTCACCGTTGCCGCCGCCGTGGCCGTTCTCCTCGACGGCCCATTTGGTGAAGTCCAGTTTCGCGCCGTCGAACTCGTCGGACCAGACCAGCTTCCACGGTTCAGCGGCGGGCGAGAGCTGCGCGGCTAGGGCGGCGGCGAACGCCAGGAGAAATAAACGCGTCATGCGCAGGGTCAGCGCACGCGGGCGAGCAGCCACGGGAGCAGCTCGCCGATGCGCAGGCGCTCCTGCCGGCCATCGTCGCGGTGGCGGAGAGTCACGGTGTCGAGCATCTCGGGTTTCTCGCCGAGCGTGTCGAAATCAATCGTGACGCAGAACGGCGTGCCGGCCTCGTCCTGCCGCGCGTAGCGGCGGCCGATGGAGCCGGTCTCGTCGTAGAACGCGTTCATGTGGCCGCGCAGCAACGCGAACACTTCCTGCGCCTTCTTCACCAGCTCGGGCTTGTTCTTGAGCAGCGGCAGCACGGCGACCTTGATGGGCGCCACGCGCGGGTGGAACTTCATGATCACGCGCGTCTCGCTCTTGCCCTTGTCGTCGGTGTCGGTCACCTCGGTGTACGCGTGGGTGATGAGGCCGAGAATGAGCCGATCCACGCCGGCGCTCGGCTCGATGACGTGCGGGATGTACTGGCCCTTGGCGAGGCCGTCGGCATTCGCGCGCGCGGTGGCGGCGGCCTTCTCGGGCGTCTCGCCGGCCTTCTCGAGATACTTGCGGCGCGCTTCGAAGTAGCGTTTCCAGAGTTCGTCCTGCTTCTCCTTGGAGAGCTTGCCCCACGCGCCGCGCAGATCCTCGTCGAACACGCCCATCGGCTTGCCGGAGCAACGCTCGTGCTGGCTTAGATCATAGTCGCTGCGGGCGGCGATGCCCTCAAGTTCCTGCGTGCCGAACGGGAACTTGAAGAGGATATCCACCGTGGCGCGGGCGTAGTGCGCGAGTTCCTCGGGCTTCTGCCAGTATTCCTCGAGTGACGTGCGCGGCAGGCCGATGCCTTCGTAGAACCGGATGCGTTCTTCGACCCAGTACTTGTGCCACATCTGCCAGCCCCAGTTCGGCTGCGGCTCGCCGGGATGCCCCTCGGCGCCCACCGTGGCGAGGCTGCCGGTCTGCGCCTCGACCGCTTCGTCGGGCTTGATGAAGAACTACAATTCCATCTGCTCGAACTCGCGGCTGCGGAAAGTGAAGTTACGCGGCGTGACCTCGTTGCGAAACGCCTTGCCGACCTGCGCGATGCCGAACGGCACCTTCTGCCGGCTCGTCTCCAGCACATTCTTGAACTGCACGAAGATCGCCTGCGCCGTCTCCGGCCGGAGGTAGCAGACGTTATCGTCCGATTCCAGCGGCCCGCAGTGCGTCTTGAACATCAGGTTGAAGGGGCGCGCCTCCGTCTTCTCGCCCCCGCACTCGTTCACCATCTTGCTCGGCCGTTGCGGGCACGGGATCTCGTTGATCTGGTCCGCGCGGAAACGCCCCTTGCACGTCTTGCAGTCGATCATCGGGTCGCTGAAGGTGTCCACGTGGCCCGACGCCTTCCAAATCTGCGGCGCCATGATGATGGTCGCCTCCAGTCCCGCCACGTCATCCCGCAGCCGCGTCATCGTCGTCCACCAGAGATCCTTCACGTTGCGCTTCAGCTCCGCGCCGAGCGGACCGTAATCCCAGAAACCATTGATGCCCCCGTAGATCTCGGAGGATTGAAAAATGAACCCGCGACGTTTGCAGAGGGAGACGATCTTCTCCATCAAATCCGTCTTTTTCGGCTCGGCCATAAGACGGGCATGATTCGGCAAACCGCGCCGCCGTGTCAAGGCAACCGCGCCCGCCCCGCAGCACGGCCCCTCACAAATGATGAAACCGCCAAGGCGTCCCTTGGCGGCTCATCTGTTGCTAGGTTTTTCTGTCCTTTAACCCGCGAATTAGGAGCTCTTCGCTGCTACCGCAGGGTGGTGCTGTGCTGGGAAATCCAGAGGGCGTCGGCGTTGTTGGCCTGGGCCTGCCCGCCGGTCCTCGTCCAGGTGCGTTGATCGGTCCACTTTTTGGCCTCCACGTGGCCGTCGCAGAAGGAGATGGCGCTGGCCTGGCTGTGGTTGGAAGCGGGGAAATCGATGATGCGCCATGCGCCGGGGTTGGCGGGGTCGTTGATCACCGAGGCGAAGCCGCCGTCGTTGATGCTGGCCGGATTCTCGTCTATGAAGAGCATATACTCGCCGTGGACCAGATCGTCATCGCGGCGGAAAAGCACCGGCTTCAGGGTCGCCGGCCACCACGCGCCGTTGTTGGCCCAGTTGCCGTTGACGTTGAACCCGATGGCTTGGTTCATCGCGATGGTCCGCACCCGCTGCTTCTGGGTGGCGGCGTCCAAGCTGCGATCCGCCGCGCAATCGAAGAGCTTCCCGTTCTTTTCGATGTAAGCGCCCAGCGTGACGCTATCGGCGGCATCGGCGGCATTGCTGCCGCGGGCCGCAGACTGGGCCTGCGTCCACGCCGTGTCGGTGAAGGTCCGCTCGTCGGTGTTGGCCGTCTGGGTGTTCGCGTCGGTGGCCCCCAGACTCATGTTGCCGAGAACCCAGCTCGCGTTCCAAGTGTCCCGGTTGTTGATGAGGCGGCCGGCATTATCGTTCGCGTAGAGCGACCATCCGAGGGTCAGCTGCTTCATGTTCGAGAGGCAACGGGTCGTCATGGCCCGCTCCTTGCCCTTGCCGAGCGCGGGCAGGAGCATCGAGGCGAGGATGCCGATGATGGCGATGACCACCAGCAGCTCGATGAGCGTGAAGGCGGCGCGAAATGAGTGGGGGGGGACGCAGACGAACGATGCGCGAAGAAGCGTTTATTAGCATAACCAATTGGTTTACAGGTAGTTGCATACTAACGTAAACTATATTGAATAGGAGCAAAAGCAAAAGCTGTGCCAGTAACCGGCCGAACGTCGGCGGGGTGGCTTCAATGCGGATGATGCGGGCGCAGATTCCATTCCTCGCGCAACTCAGGGGGGATCTCGCCCAGGAACCGCGAGGGCTGTTGGAACGTGTCGCCGCCGGATCCGGGCATCATGCGGATGAGCGGGTAGCTGAGATAGAGCTCGTCCTTCGCGCGGGTGCAGGCCACGTAGAACAGGCGGCGCTCTTCCTCCTCGCCCTCGGAGGTGTCGAGGGATCGGGCGGAGGGAAAAAGCCCGTCGCAAAGCATCACCACAAAGACCACTTTGAACTCCAATCCCTTGGCTTGATGGATGGTGGAGAGGCGGAGCTGCTCGGTGTCGTCTGAAGCCGCCTTCTCCTCGTCGGCCTCGAGATTCGTCAGCAGGGCGAGTTGGGTGAGGAATTCCTCCAAGGTCGCGAACTGCTGGGCGAAGCTGGCGAGCTGCTGCACATCCTCCAACCGCGCGCGGAAGTTCGCGTATTCGGCCTTCAGATAATCCTCGTAGCCGGCCTCGATCACGAGCCGGATCATTTTATCCGCGCGCCCGCACACGCCCTCCGCCTCGAGCTGGGCGAGGGTGGCCACGAACTGCGTCCACGCCGGCGCGGCCTTTTTCGGCACACGCGCGGCGCAGTTTTCGAGCGCTTCAGCCAGCTTCGAACCAGCGCCTTGAAACCTTGAACCGAACTCGGCCCACAGCTTGTCCGCGCCCCGGCCGCCGATCCCCGGCATCATCCGCACGAGCCGCTTGAAGGCGAGCTCGTCGCGCGGGTTGGCCGCAAATTTCAAGTGAGCCGCGACGTCCTTGATGTGCGCCTGCTCGAAGAAACGGATACCGCTGGTGATGCTGAAGGGGATGTTGCGCCGCGTCAGCTCCAGCTGAAGTTCCAATGCGTGGAAATGGGAGCGGTAAAGCACCGCCATCTCGTCCAGCTCGATCCCTTCCTCGCGCAACTCGAGGGCGCGCTGGGCGACAAAAGCGGCCTGCTCGCCCGAATCACCGCAGGCCACCAACACGGGCTTCATGCCGCTGGGCCGCGCGGGCTGGAGCTGCTTGGTGAATTGGCGCGTGTTGGCCGCGATGGCCGCGTTGGCCAGCGCGAGGATTTCCGGCGTGCTGCGGTAGTTCACCTCGATCTTGTACACCCGCGCCCCCGCATAGCGCTTGGGGAACTCGAGGATGTTCTCGAAGTTCGCCCCGCGCCAGGCGTAGATGCTCTGCGAATCGTCGCCCACCACCATCACGTTCTGATGACGCGCGGCGAGCAGATCGATCAACTCGCTCTGCAGCAGATTGGTGTCCTGATATTCGTCCACGAGGATGAACTGGAACCGCCGCTGATAGAGCTCACGCACCTCCTCGTGATCGCGCAACAGCCCCAGCCAGAGCGCGAGGAGATCGTCGAAATCCATCGTGCCCGTGGCGCGTTTCCGCTCGGTGTAACGCCCCGCGATCTCCTCGATCTGCGGCGCGAGGTGACTGAAGTAATCGTAAGCCTCCGCGAGGATCTCCGGCACCGGCCGCTGCTTGTTCACCGCCAGCGAGAAGAGGTCGGCCAGCACATCCGCCTTCGGAAAGCGCGTCGCTTTCACATCGATCTTCGCATCGTCCACGCAGGCTTGGATGAGATCCTTCGCATCCTCGCGGTCCATGATGGTGAAGTCCGGCTTGTACCCGAGCAACTCAGCGTGACGGCGCAGGAGGCGGTTGCCGATGGAATGGAACGTCCCGCCCCACAGTTGCGCGAGGTCATTCTCCAAAAGGTCGCCGACGCGCCGCATCATTTCCTTGGCGGCCTTGTTGGTGAAAGTAAGCAACAGGATGCGATCGGGCGCGACCCCCTGCTCGATGAGCCACGCCACACGGTAGGTGAGCGTGCGCGTCTTGCCCGAACCCGCGCCGGCGATGACCAGCGCCGGACCCGGCAGCGCCGTGACGGCCGCGTGCTGCTGCTCGTTCAGCTCGCGGGCGTAGTCGATCTGTAATTCGACCGGCGCCCGGAACGGCTGCAGCTGATACTCGCGCGACACGGGCGGACGGTAACCCGCCCCGCCGGCGTTTGGGAAAGGGAAAAGGATGCACCGCGCCACCATCTCTGTTCTAATGGCGGGCGTGCAGTACGTCTTGTTGAAGTCCTCGGTCCACCAAATCATCGCCACAATCCCGCTCACCCGTCGCGCGCCCGCCGCCCTCTGACATGTCCGCTCACCGCCATCTCTCCGCCAACAACGACCCCACGCTCGACGCCAAACCTCGCTCCACGTGGGAGATCGTCCGCCGCGTGGCCGTCTATCTGCGCCCGTACAAACTGATGGCCGCCGGCACGATCCTGTTCGCGTTGCTGGCGCTGGCCTGCGCCTTCGCCTATCCAAAGCTCACGCAACACGTCATCGACGAAGTCATCGCCAAAAACGCGCCCGCCCAGCTGGCACCGGTGATGCTCGCCCTGCTCGGCGCCTTCCTGTTCCGCGAGCTGTTCAACGGCATCCGCATCCGCATCAACAACGAGTTCGAGCAACTCGTCATCCTCGACATGCGCCGCGACGTGTACGCACGCCTGCAGCGGCTCCCCGTCGGCTACTTCGACAACCGCGCCTCGGGTGATCTCATGACGCGCGTGATCGAGGACGTGAACAATCTCGAGCGCCTGCTCATCGACGGCACCGAGCAAGGCACCGTGTCACTCCTGAGCATCATCGGCGTGCTGGTCATTCTTTTCTGGATGAACCCGTTGCTCGCGGCCATTGCCCTCATCCCGCTGCCGCTGCTCGCCGGCGGCGCGCTCTGGTACACGCTCACCGCCCACCGCCGCTACCGCAAACAACGCCAGGCCGCCAGCGCGATGAACGCGCTGCTGATGGACAATCTGCAAGGCGTGCGGCAGATCAAATCCTTCAACCGCGAAGCGCACGAGGACACGCGCTTCGGCGAACGCGCCGAGGATCTACGCCAAGGCACGCTCGGCGTGATGCGCGTCTGGTCCATCTACTCGCCCGCCATGTCGTTCGCCTCCGCGCTCGGCACCGGCCTCGTCCTCTGGTTCGGGGGCCGGCAGGTGCTCGACGGCACGTTGAAGGTCGGCGAACTCGTCGGATTCGTTCTCTACCTCGCGCTCTTTTACGAGCCGGTCACCCGCCTGCATGGGTTGAATCAAATGCTCCAATCCGCCCGCGCCGCCGGCGAACGGGTGTTCGACATCCTCGACGCGCCTGAAGAACGCGCCGCGGGGTCGCCCGCCCCAGCCCGTGAGACCGAATCCGCTCCCTCCCCACCGCCCGCCCGCTGGCGCGCGCGCGGCGAGGTCATTTACGACGATGTTCAGTTCAGTTATGGCCCCGAGCGCGCCGTGTTGAAAGGAGTCTCGCTCCACGCGCGGCCGGGCCAGATGATCGCGCTCGTCGGCCCGACCGGTGCGGGCAAATCCACGCTCGTGAACCTGCTCCCAGCCTTCTACGAAGCCACCGGCGGCCGCATCACGATTGATGCGTTCGACCCCCGCGCCCTCCCGCTCGAAACGCTCCGCACGCAGATCAGCGTGGTGAGTCAGGAAGCGTTTCTCTTCAACGGCACCGTGCGCGAGAACATCCTTTACGGCCGGCTCGGCGCCACCGAGGCCGAGCTGGTCGCCGCTGCGCGCGCCGCCAACTGCCACGAGTTCATCAGCCAGCTGCCCGACGGCTACGACAGCCGCGTGGGCGAACGCGGCGTGAAGCTGAGCGTTGGCGAGAAGCAGCGCGTCTCCATCGCGCGCGCCCTGCTCAAGGACGCGCCGAT
>SXGQ01572687.1_pt1 | contig 20449 bp, 19 predicted proteins | sample 3178371 | NCBI WGS metagenome assembly SXGQ01 (sample SAMN11356859, study PRJNA531348) | freshwater metagenome | isolation source: freshwater sample F1-20 | place: China: Fuxian Lake, Yuxi | collected 2017-12-25 | reverse complement strand
GTGCCGCTCGTTGAGGTATCTCGGCCACCGGCGCGGCTCAGCGGCCGGCACGCCGAACAACTGTTACGCCGCCGAGCGGTTGACACGGTGCACTGGATCAGTCGCAGGCGACTGGAGTCTCAACCGTGTCCGTTCGCCGGAACTCGACCTCGATGCCGGTGTCGCTCGTGTACGTGGCCGTGTCGTCCCCATCGACGGTCAGAGTTCCAGCGTCGTACGGGTTCCCCCAGCCCTCGGGCGGGCTCGCCTCCGCTACACCGAGAGGGTCGGTGCGCCACCAGACCCCGTCGATGGGCGCCCACTCGATCCCACAGTGCGTGTAGAGCACGTAGTCGTACGAGGCGCCTACCTCGATGCTGGGACCGTACGGCGGCTCCCCGTCGAGCTCGATGGGCGGCGGGTTCTCGACCACCCGTGGGGCGTCGGCCGAGCCGGACTCGTCCCCACAGCTCGCAAGGAGTGCCGCCACGGCAACGACCACGAGGGCAACCAACGGGGGTCGTCTCATGCCCCTTGGACGGCTCGGGCACTGGGTCAGTTCCCCCGAGTCGTCGGCCACGGGCTTGGCCTAGCAGGAGCAGTCGTCCCTATGTGCCGCTCGCCGGTGGGGTTGGTGGCGCTGGCTCCGGTGACGGTGAGCGCGCCGATCAACCAGTTCTCCGGTGACGCCGGCGCTGTCCACCCGGCGGTCGATAGCGAGACGGCGGCTACGTGCAGGTGTGCGGAAGGGCTCCATCGAGAACGACTTGAGCGTCTCCGTCAACCAACTCGTACCGGAGCGGGCTGTCCTTCCCGACGGGAACATTGGCGACGACCAGCAGTCGGCCGTCATGCGGAACGAGCGACTGGTAGCCCCGGTGGATGCCGACCAGTGGGTGCGTCATCGAGTTGATCAGCGGCAGCAGCGCGCCCTCGCGTGCGGCAAACGAGGCACGGAGCTCGTAGGTGCGATCTGACAGGTTTCCAGCGTCAACGATCAGTGTGACGTTGGCGCCGCATCCGACGAGGCGAGCGTCACCGGCAGGCAGCTCGGAGTCGACGGCTCCCATGAGTCCGCTCGCAAGCACGCCCGTGGCGACTCCGAGCACGAAGACGAGCGCAATGCCCATCCATCGGGAGCCACCTCTCACGATGACCTCGCCCTCCCTGTCGCCGCCATCCGTCAAGGAGCCCACTCAACCAGTCTCGCGCCGGTCCTATGCCAGCGCGCCGAAGTGCCGCTCGTTGGTGCCCCCGACGGGCTCGAGCTGACGGCGGTCGGGCGGACCGATCATCCAGTACGGAGCGGCGCCAGCCGGCACGACCCGGCAGTAGGTCGCGGTTCCTACCGGGCGCGCGGAGGCTGCAGGTGTGCTCGGGAGGTCGCGGGCCCGCGTGCGACTCGGCTATGCCGAACTGCGTGTCCGAGTGTGGCTCCTTCCCTCCGGTGGGTCTCAGCTGCCCGGTACGGCGAGCGCTCGGGCGAACTTCAGAAGGCGGTCAAGGGAGGCTGCGCCTTCGCCGAAGCACGATGGCCCCGAGTCGAGGACGAACGACTGACCTGCCGTCTCCCAGATGAGCGCCACTTGTCCAGGCGTCGTCGGACCACCCTCGTAGTAGGTCGCCGGTGCGCCATTGACGTCGTAGGTGCTGACGGGTCGCAGGTAGCTGACATCTCGATCGGGACCAGCCGCTGGTCCTTGGGTGAGCGAGATCGGGCTGTCGGATGGTGTGCAGCTGTCGCCTGTGGAAGGTGGCGGTTCAGCGCCCCAGGTGCGTTGCCAGTACGCCGCTGACTCCGGATCTGGGAACCCGGCCTGCTCACTCAGGAGCGTCCAGCCCTCCGGCATCAAGGTCGGTTCAGCCAAGAGCGACCCGTCGAAGACCTCTAGGCGGCGGCGTGACTCCTTCTCGTGGACCGTACGGTCACCGAGCGGCGCATCGAGGCCGACCTCGACAGACCGAAAGTAGCCCTCGAGGGTGCAGACAACGTTCTCGCTGTCGGCGGTCGCGCCGCCGCCGACCGAGAAGAGTTGGACCGTCACCTCGCCAGCCGATTCGGTGACTTCAGCTCGGTAAGCGACCGTGCAGGCCTTCCCCGGCGTGTAGGGCGCGCCTCCGACGAAGGTGACCACTAACGACCGACCGTCGGGCGACGTACGCGTGCCGGTCAGCCCGCCGCTTCCCATGACGTAGGGCCCCCACCGGTCGTCATCAACGAGCGGCATCTCGCCGCCTACCACCTCGACTGCCTCGGTCGTCGTTGTTGCTCGCTCCGCATCGTCGTCGGCCGCTGTCTCGCGCTGTGCGCACTGGGCGATGATTTCTGCCCGAGGGCGGTCGGCGTCGATCACCTCCCGAACGGCCGGCTCGGCGCGCAGAGCGTCGGCGACTGCATCTACCGGCGAGGGCCCGGCCACGCTGAGCTCAAAGCGGGGTGGAAGGATCTCAGCTGTCACCGATTCGAGGATCGGCGAGTCAGCGTAAATGTCTCGAAACTCGTCGTACGTCGCGTCCTGGTCGAGGAAGCGGACGATCTCGGCGTCGGGAACGGCTTCGATGAGACGGGCTACCTCGTCCTGTTGCTCCTTCGAGCTATCCGGCTGCAAGAAGACGAGCACGTCGGCGTCGGATGCGATGTGTGAGGCGCTCTCCTCGCACGGGGTCACGGCACTTCCGTCGTGCGGGGGTTCCTCCGGTCCCATGCCGGTGTCGACAGCTGTGTCATCGGTTCCGGTGATTGTCACGCCGGCGATCACGGCGAACACGGCGGCCACTGCGGCTGCGGCCGCCCACACGATTCGGCGCGAGGGTCGCTTCGACTGCGGCGCTTCGGTGGTCTCGATGTCGTCGAAGTCGGGAGCGACGGGGGCTTGAGAGACGACGTCGGCGAGTGCCTCGCGGATCTTTCCGTCGAGCGGATCGGAACGGCTCATGACAGGCTCCTCCGGAGCTTGGATCGGGCGCGAGCGAGGTGGCGGCGCACTGCGCCTTCCGAGATCGCCAACGTTTCGGCGATCTCGCTGGCGGGGAGGTCCTGCCAGTAGGCGAGGTAGGTGACCGTCCGTTGCTGCAGCGAGAGTCCGGCAACGGCGCGGAGGACCTCCGGATGCAGGCGTGGCGCATCTTCGACGAACCGCTCATCCTGCCGAGTGACTGCCTCCTCCCGGCTCAGTCGGCGAAGGGTCGAACGGTGTGACGACCTGGCCTCGTTGACCACGGCACGCACCCAGTAGGCGTACCGGTTCTCAACCTCATCCCACTGACGAGAAGCGAGCGTGCGGGCCACGGCAGCAGCGACCACGTCCGGTGCTGCTGACGGACCCACAAGCGCGGTCGCCAACGACACCAGATCATCCGCATGCTTGCGGTACAGCTCCCCGTCGTCAGAACGCACCATCACCTAGTAGACGCCACCGACAGTCCGTACGGGTGACACCCACGTCAAGAAGTTGCAGCCGGTCCGCGCCGGCGCATACGTGCCGATCTATTGGGCGCGCGATCTCGGATAATCCCGGACCTGGGGAATCGGCGTGTCTGGGAGCAGGGGCGCCAAGGCTGTGGGACCGTGACGAGACCGATCATGGGGCTCTCCAGCTGTCGAGCCTCGGACCCGTCGGACTCTGTCACTACGGCCCTGGATCAATCGACGGAGCCGGGAACCCTCGGCGGGCTGCCGGGTGTGGCCAGTGGCGGCCGTCGTTGAAACGCTCGGCGGCCGCCAGTGCCCAGCGGCGGATGCGGGCCTGCAGCTGAATGTCGGCGGGCCCACCCGTGCTGGCCACGAACTCGTGCAAGGCAGTGCGCAGGGGATCGGGGTCGTCCCAGTCCGGCTCGTCAGACCGGAGGGCTTCTTCGAGGGCGTCCCACACGGTGAGGGCAGGCCGTACGCCTCGACGAAGGTGGTCCACGGCGGCGACGAGGTCGAGGAGCCAGGTCGCTCCGTCGGCGGGGTCGTCGCCCTGGAGCTCTTCGCTGGGGAGCGGGTCGTCGGTCATGGTCGGGAGGGCTCCAGGAGTGAGGGCTCGATGCCGGGGAGTGCATCCAGGAGGCGGATGGGGTCGGTCTCGACGGCTGGCCCGGGAGACGGGAGAACGGCCAGCAGCGTGGCGGCGTCGTCTCGGTCGCCGATGGATGTGATGGAGGCAACGGGGGCGGGGTTCTGCCAGACAGAGATGGCTTCGCCCGTGATGCCGAGGCCGTCGGCGATGGTCGTGACGGCATCGGTGTCGTGCTCGCAGCGGGCGTCGAGGGTGTCGAGGACGACCTCGGTGACGATGCCGCCGTCGTGCAGCGCGGCACCCGTCTGAGCAGGCGTGAGCCCGTAGGCCTCAGATGCTGCAGCCAGCTGGTCGCCGCTGGCGCCGGCCCGTGCGGCGGCGACGAGACCGTGGTCCGAGTCGTCGATACCGACGGACAGGCCAGCGGCGAAGGCATCGAGCGTCGGAGCGTGGGCGACGAGGTGCGCGGCGATGACGTGCGGTCGGTGCCCAGCGCCGGCCATCGTCCCTGCGGCGAGCTCCCAGAGGTGGGGGTCGTCGGGGAGCGCGCGCAGGATGTCGCGTGGGCGGGCGGCCATGACCTCGGTCGGGGTGCATCCGGCATCCCGCATCTCTGTCGCTGTCGCTCCGAGTGCCGTCGCCGCTTCGAGTCCGGTCAGGTCCCATCTCGCTCGAAGGGTCTCGATGGCGTCGGGCATCGGCATTCCGATGGTGGGGAGGAGCTGCGCCATTGCCTCAGGTTCGACCTGCTCGGCGTGGAGGACTGCGACGGTTGCTGCTGGCGTGAGTCCGGCGTGGCCGAGAACGTCGACGAGGTCGGACGGGGTCGGGTCGTCGAGGCGCTGTCGGTCGGAATCGTCGAGGCGTGATCCGATCAGGGCGACGAGTTCCGTGCGGGAGTAGTCGCCGCTGTCCGCGAGGTCGGTGACGATCTGATCGAGGCGGACCGGGTCTGCGACCGACAGGGCCCGCACGGCTCGGTGCCCGGCGAGTTCCGCGGCGCTGCGCGCTTCGTCGATGGTTCGGGTCAGGGGCAGCCGTTCGAGGACGCCCGTCGGGCCGGAGTGGATCGCGGGCATCCATCGCCCACCTGGTCCAGGGATCACGTAGAGGGTGACCTGATCGGTGAGGTGTCTGAGCTCGGCGGCGGTTCGTCCTTGTCCGGGCATCGCCTCCCATACGCGGGCAGCTCCGCCCGGCGACGGTCGGGTGGTCTCGGCCGGTTCGGCGAGGGCGGGGTACCGGTCGCGGACGGTCGCGACTGCTGCTGCTCGTGCGGTGTCGAGGTCGGGAGCCGATCCGGTGGCGAGGAGTCCGTGTCCGGTGCGGGCGGCGACGTCCTCGAGCCGCCAGCTGGCGTCGGTGCCGGTCTCGACGGCGACGAGGTACGCGGTCTTGTTGAGTCGGAGATAGGCGCCCGAACCGGTGGCGGATTCGCCTCTTGCCGCCCACTCGGCCGCGGAGTAGGGGCCGACGGTGACCCACCGGCCGATCGGGAGCTGCTCGAGCGACGCCGCCGGAAGACGGTGGCGGCGCCCTGCGGGAACGACACGGTCGTCGACCACTGTCATCCGGGGCAGCGGCGACGCCACCAGGTCCACGCCGGACGCGACGCCGAGAGCAGCCGTGAGCTTGCGGGCAGGTTCGAGGACGTCGACGAGGCGCTCCCATCGTTCCCGCGGCGGCCACCCGCCCGGATCGACCGGCGGAGGCTCGCCGGTCGGTGCGTGCCCGACCCGATCGGCGACGAGCCAGGCCACCTGGTCGGCGAGCACACCATCGACCGCAGGGCGCTTGCCCCGAGGAAGTCGTCCCGCGGCGTTGACCAGGACCTCGTGAGGATCGCTGCTCGCCGGCAGCCGCCCCCGCACGGTGGAGGTGGCGACCTTGCGCACGGCGGTGAGGAACGCGTCCGGACTGCTTGTGTCGACGAGCGCGTCGGGGATCTCGACCGGGATGACTGCGTCGGGTGCGGGGCGGCGGGCGAGTTGTTCGATCGAGAACACGGGTCGCCACTCCCACCGCTCGACGGCCGCACGGGTCGGGCGGACACCACCGAGATAGGGGTCGGGCTCGCTGCCTCCCGTGGTCACGGGGACTCGGACCGGGTACCCGTGCTCCCCCGCCCGAATCGCACAGCCGCGATCCGGCTCGACCGACGGCACCAGCCGCCAGGTCTCGGCTCCTGCGACGGGGCCGTCGGCGCCGTAGGACGCGAGGAGGACCTGGTTGCGGGCCGAGTAGTCGAGCCACGCCTGGGCATCGACCAACGCCTGGGACCATGCCTCCGGGGACGTGAGATGCCGGGCGGCCCACCGGTCCAGGTGGGTGGCCATCTCGGGGTAGGTGGCGAAGCTGATCCGCTGGGACTGGCGTGCCATGGCCGCCACGATCCGGAATGACGGTCCCGGACCTGCTCCCGACGTTGCTCCCGATCCCAGTCCCGATGCTCCCGATCAGGCCGACGACCTGCGAGTTCAGGCGCAGGGAGGGCACGACGGATCGCAGAACACCACGGTCCGGGCTCCGAACCCCGCCGCGCGGCCAGCGCCCACGGGAACGCGCGTGCCGCACCGCTCGCATCGTCCAGCGATCCGGTTCGCCGCCGCGGACGGCGGGTCGTCAAGCCCGAGATCGAGCTGGTTCGGACCCGGTCGGTGGCCGGACCGCTCGGCTGAAGCGTGTGCCAGGCGCAGCGGGCTGTGGTCGGGACCGTGCGGCCGGGGGAGGCTGGCCAGGGATTCGGCGATCACCGACTGATCCAAGGTCGGCTCCGGGTCCGGTCGAGCGCCGCCGGGCGTCACCGGACAGGTCCGGGCATCGGGGGCCGGGATCGGCCGACCGTCCTCGCCGGTCGGGACGAGCGCGGCCAGATCGTGGTCCTCCCACCAACGGACGAGCCGGAGGTGGATCGGGGGCAAGGTGCCGTGGAAGAGGACGGCATCCTGGCGGCGCATCTGGCGGATCACGTGCGCCGGCAGCAGGTCCTCGCGCTGAGGGTGTTCCGACACCGTCTTGCGACCGCCGCTCGTCTCAGCCGACCAGCCCCGCTGCGCGACGTGGGTTGATCCCGCGACGCGGGATGCGTAGTCGAGGGTCGACGGGTCGTCGGTTCCCGAGAAGACCACCTTCGAGCGATGCCCTCCCAGTACGGCGTCGGCCAACGTGCCGTAGCGATGACTGATCTGGGACTTCGACTGCCAGCCGGTCACGAACATGCCGCCGAGTCCGGCGATCGTCGAGATCTCCTCCGGGAGCCACTGCAGCTCGAGCTGGCCGGCCTCGTCGATGACGATCAGCAGCGGCTTGTCGAGCCTCCGGCCCGCGATGTCCCACGCATGGATCTGCTCCCGGAGATCCCCGAGCAGTCCGCCCAGCACCGGGGCGAGGCGATCGAACTCCGTCGACGGCGCCGCCAGGTACAGCGTGTTCGACCGGCCGTCGTTGCCCGCCATCAGCCACTCCAGGTCGACGTAGCGCGGGCAGTGATCGGGGAGCTCGTCGGACCAGTAGAAGTCCCGCGGATCCAACGAAGCCGAGTGGGCCACCGCAGGTTCGGTCCATGCCTCGAATGCCAACCGGGCCGTCGCGTAGATCGAGGCACGGATCTTCGGATCCTCGCCCTCGAAAGCCATCAGCTTGGTCAGCGCGTCCCGGGCGAGAAGGCGAACTTCCAACGGCTGGTCGTCGGCCAGGCCTCGCCGCAGTAGATCGTTGACCAGCGGGTCCCGGACCCCGACGTGCAGGTACGCCCACGACGCCAGCCGCCCGATCGTCAGGGGCGACCGCTTCGCTCCGGCTGGTGGACCGAGCAGCTGTGAGAGCCCGGCCAGCGACATGTACGCCGAGGTGAGGGTCTCGCCGTGGGACTTCCAGTAGTCCCCTCCGGTCACCCCGTTGCGAGGGATCGCCTGCGCCAGCGCCCGTCCGGCTCGGCGCGCCCCCGAGGTCGTAGTCACCTCCCGCAACGGCGTCCACCGCGCCGTCGCCAGACCCGTCACGCCGCCAGGATCGAACACCGCCAGCTCACCACGACCGGCCCGTGCTGCAGCCGTGGTGTCGTACAGATCCCGCTTGACCGACAAAGCCACGACGGGCCCGTCCCAGCCGATGATGCCGGCCGACGCCAGCACCGTCTTCCCCGATCTCGTCGGGCCGATCAACGCCACCGACCCGCGATCGCCTTGCTCCCGGACCGCCCGGCGACCACGAGCCGGGTGTCGCTCCCGGTCCTCGGTCGCCAGAAGGGGGCCGCGCGGAGCGAGACGGCCCAGCAGCAGTCGGCCCGTCGGAGCGACCGTTCCCTGGACGACCAGCGGTCCTACGTCGCGTGCCTTGGCGATGGCGGCGTCGGCGGGTACGCCGAATGTCGACCGTGACGGAGCCCATGCCCTGCGCCACGCCCACCAACCGAGAGCGCCGACGCCCAGCGCAGCGGCGAGCACGACTGCCGTGCACGCCCAGTAGATGGCCGGTCCGGGGATACCCGTCGCAAGGTCACCCCACGCGGCGCCCGGATCACTTGGCTCCGACGCCAGCCGGCCGGCCACCGACAGCCATTCGGTCAGCCCACCCGACAGGCTCCCGCCCGTCAGGCGGGTCGCGAGCCACGCGCCACCAGCGACGATGCCGAACACCACGCAAACGGCCCCACCGACGACGGCCACCGCAAGCTCGAAGCCGTTCCCTGCCGGCTCCCGTCCCGCCGCCGGCGCCGTCATCCCCGGCCAGCCATCCGGTCCCGGGCGGGTCGGGAGTCCCGATCCCGGATCGGGAGCGCGACCGGGACCAAGCGCGGGAGCAAACCCGGGACCGCCGATGCGGACGCTCGCTGCGACACGACCACCGTCGCAAGGAGCCCACCGTGAAGCCCTACCGAGACCTCGACGCCGCCTACCAACTCGTCCGGCGCCGGCACGCTCGCCGACCGATCCCCGGCCTCGGAGACCTCGACCGCATCGTCGAGACGGTCCGCTCCGACGCTCCCGATTCGGCCAGGTCCGACGAGGCGCTGCGCCACCTGCTCGCGGTCGGCACCGTCCATCCCGACGCCAACACGGTTGCATTGCACGCTCTCGCGCCGGCACTCAGCTACCGGATCTCGAGGGTGGCCACCGTCGAGCACCACCACAACGGCCTCGTCGAACTCACCCTTGTACTGCTCGACAGCGATCTGACGGGGGCGCGCCTCGCCCACCGCCTGGTCAACCGTGCCCACACGAGGATCTGGAAGGCCGCGAAGACCGACCGCACCCGAGGAGGCGAGCACCCGATCGAGGTCGTTCCCCGGGAGCCTGACCGCCTTGCGCTCGTGGGCGAACCGTTGGCCGATGGTCGGCTGGACGAGGTCGGCGATCAGGTCGTCGACCGGATCTCGCTCCAGAGGTTCGAGGCCGCCGTCGAGGACGCCGTGGCCATCGGCGCCATCCCCCTGCACGCGTGGGCGGCGTACCGGAACACCCGGCTCCAGCGAGCCCTCGTCGCCGGTCTGCCCCCCACGACGAGCCAGGAGCGAGTGCTCGCCCACCGGGCCGCCCGCCGCCTCGCCCCGTTCGTCGATGCGCATCTCTCGGTCCACGCTGCATGACCCAGCCGCGGCTGCCGTCTGCGTTGCAACCGCGACACAACCACAAAGCTCTGACGCCGGCCCGTCAGCATCCGACGTGGTGGTCCGAGCTATTCGTAGCTAGTCGCTGAAGACGAATCGTTGCTTCAAGTCGTTGCCTCGGCTGAAAGGCCAGCGACCGTCATGTTGCAGGCGTCCGACGACGATGCCCGCAGCAACGCCGATTCGGTCGGCGAGGGCTTGAGCGTCTGCGTTCGTCACGATCTCAGCGAGTTCCGCCTCGAACTGTCGCGGGATGAGGATCTGAGAGGCGAACCCGTCGGCCTCCTGCTCCACGCCGCTGTGGGTGCCTACGTCGTTGATGAACGTGTCCTTCTTCGAATGGAGCAAGAGGTGGCCGACCTCGTGGAAGAAGGTGAACCAGAAGATGTCGTTCCAGCGATGGCGAAGGCTCAATTGGATCAGAGCCTTCTCGGGGGTCAGCCAGCGGGCCGCTCCGTTGATGCGGGCGCCCTTGATCTCGGGTTCGGCAACGACTGCAACGCCGACGCCAGCGCATTCGGTGACCAGGGCCGGCCACCAGCTCTGCGGGTCTGGATCTCGCGTAAAGCCTCGAAGTTCGTTGAGCAGCTTCGTGAGTGCCGAGCGATCGAAGGGCTTGCAGTCGATGGCTGCGGCGTGGATCTCACCGAGGCGAAGCCAGGCTGCGACAGCGCCGGGGTCGCTATTGAACGCCTTCGAGGTGCGATAGGCGGTCGGCTTGTGCCAGACGGCGTCCCACGCAGCCTTGTTGGCTACGCCGAAGAAGCGGTAGACGCTCCGGAGCTGGTCGATCGGAGCTGCCGCCTTCTCGATGACGCCGCGTCGGATCAGCTCCTTGAGGGGAAGCTCATCAAGCCAGCCCAGATCGTCGGTCAGTCGGGCTTCCTCGGCGCGCCTGGTCTCTTGTTCGCGGTAGCGAACCTCAAGGTTGCTCCAGATACGCGCCGGGACGCCCGTGGCGCGCTCGAGCAGAAGGGCTGTCTCGGGCGTGATCGCGGCGAGGCCGTTGACGACCTGGTTGACGTGCTTGGTGGACAGGCCCGTGCGGGTGGCGAGCTCGGCCTGAGTCATACCGGCGTCGTCGAGAACCTCGGCCAGGGTGGTGCCTGGAGGAAGTACGAGGTTCGGCTCGTAGCGATGTTGAGGGAGTTGTGTCGCCATGGCAGGTCCTGGGCTCAGTGGTAGTCGACGACATCGTCGACAGTGATGCTGTTCACGGCGGTCCAGTCGAGACCGCCATCTTCCTTGAGTGGAGGAGGATCCTCGGTGGGGTGGAACAGGAGTCGATATGGATGGTGCAGATCGACCGCGAGGTGCCCTTGCAGGTCGCCAGTGAGCTCGTGGCACCGACCCGGGAGGTGGCGCATGTCGTCGAGCGTGTCGGCGGCTGCCAAGTGCTGCAAGCGGAGGGCGATCTTGGTCGCGCCGGGATCGCCCCATCGCCGTTGGAGGCTGCGGTGGTCGGAGAACAGGCGCTTGAGCTTGTCGGTTGGGAACAGAACTTCCACGGCATCGGCAGCGGGACCGGCGGGGACCGCATGCTCCAAGGGTACGGCGGGCGAAGGCACGTGGAGTGGATGAGGCACCTCATCTAGTTGGCACTCAAAAACTATACCTTGACAGTATAGAAAAGTCACGCGAAACTTGAGCCCGTAGAGGTTACGATCGAGCCCCGGTGCCTCCAGAGTCGGGGCCGTGGTTCAAGGCAGCGAGGAGACGAAGGTGCCCGATAAGCAGGACAAGGACTTCAAGATTCATGTCAACGGGGTCGAGAAGACGGTCGACCACGAGACCTTGACCTTCGCCGAGGTCGTTGAGCTTGCCTTCCCGTCCCACGATCCGCTCACGATCTTCAGCGTGTCCTTCTCGCACGGGCGTGAGCCCAAGGAGGGCGAACTGCTCGAAGGCGGTTCAGTGACGATCAAGAACAACACGGAGTTCGACGTCGATGACACTGGTCGCTCGTAGCGATGATCTTGCCCGCCTGATTGACGAGGGCTATGACCTCGAGGTTCGCGGAGGAAGCCTTCTCGTCCACCACGTCCCGTACGTGACGTCATCCGGCGAAGTCGACCGCTGCATCCTGCATTCTGAGCTGACAACGAACGGGGAGCGCACCGTCCGGCCGGGGCGGCACGAGGTGTGGGTCATTGGGGGCATTCCCCACGACCACTTGGGGAACAAGCTGAGCCTCGTGATCGAGGAGGGAGCTATCGACTGCGGGAACGGTCTGACCGCCAGTTGTCGGGTCTCAGGGAAGCTCCACGGCGAGCACCCGGCTGACTACTACATCAAGATCTCGAACACTGTCCGAGTGCTCGGCCAGTACGCCCGAGGCATCACGCCAGACGTGACCCACACCGACGCGCCACCACGCGAGGTCTCGCCCGACGACTCCGTCTTCGTGTATCTCGACACCGCTTCGAGCCGATCTCTCCTCAGCGCCGTGACGGACAAGCTCAAGATGCCCAAGGTTGCCATCGTCGGCCTCGGCGGAACGGGCTCGTACATTCTCGACATCCTGGCCAAGGCGCCGGTCGGCGAGATCCACCTCTTCGACGATGACGAGTTCTTGGCACACAACGCGTTCCGCGCACCGGGGGCAGCGTCGCTTGCGGATGTCGTATTGATGCCGAAGAAGGTCGAGTACTTCACGGACATCTACAGCCGCTTCCGACGCGGGATCGTGCCGCATCCCCGAATGATCGACGACACCAACGTGGACGACCTACGCGAGATGAGCTTCGTCTTCATGTCGATGGAAGCGGGCCCGGTGAAGAAGGGCATCATCGATCATCTCCGTGAGTGGGAGACTCCCTTCGTTGACTGTGGGATGGGCCTGACCAGGGTCGAGAACTCGTTGCGGGGGACGGTGCGAGCGACCAGCGGCTCAGCGGGCCGCTACGAGCACGTTGAACGTCGGATCTCGTTCGGCGACATCCAGGCCAACGAGTACGACCTCAACATGCAGACCGCCGACCTGAACATGCTGAACGCCGCGATGGCGATCATCAGATGGAAGAAGTTCTGCGGCTACTACACCGATTCGACCGACGAGCGGCACAGCTCCTACGTCGTCTCCTCCAACATGCTGATCTCGAGCGAGAACCCGAATGCGGACTGAGCGCCTCGAGCCGAGGTTCGTCGACGCCATCCCTGAGCAGCTCGAGCCCGGGTACCTCTACGTGTCAATCAGGTTCCGCACGGCGCAGCACCTTTGCGCATGTGGTTGCGGGTCGCGGACCGTCACTCCAATCAAGCCGGCCAAGTACTCGTTGACCTACAACGGGGAGACAGTTTCCCTGTGGCCGTCCATCGGAAACTGGCAGAAGCCCTGCAAGTCCCACTACGTGGTCAGGGATGGCCGTGTCGAGTGGCATCCAGAGTGGACGGCGGCGCAGATCGCTCGCGGTCGAGGGAGAGACACTGCCGAACTCCGCGACTACTACAGGTCCAGATCCGACTCCGAAGGGCCAGCCGGATCCACGCGCGCCCCGTTGGCCACGCGGCGTGTACGGATCGTAGAGAAGATCCGGTCGCTCTTCGCGAACTGAGTTCGAGGTTCTGTCTAGCCACAGCTAGGCCGTCCGTTCGCAACGGAACCGCGGAGTGACCCTTCCGCCGGAAGGCGCCGTGGGGTGGGATGAATCGGCGCCGAGGGACTCGGAGCAGCCCCTGGGTCAATCAGGCGTGCCAACCGAAACCACTTCCGGCTGAGACGAGTGCTCCAGGATGTGGGATCGCCACCCTGTGCTGGTCGCGCCCCAGGCGTTGAGGTCCATTCCGGCAATCGGTGGCTCGACGATCCGAAGCGCGAGCTCGGACTCGGCGAGAAGCGCGACGAGTCGAGAGCCCCACGCCAATCCGGCAGGGTCATTGTCCACCACAGCAACCAGCTCAGCTCCGTGGCGCAGAGCGAAGCCGGCGAGGCGGTTCGCCACTGACTGATCCGGAGCATGGGAGCCGAGGACGGCGACGGCCTGGAAGCCGCCGCCGGCGGCAGTGAGCGCGTCCGGGATGCCTTCGCAGACGACCAGTAGCTCGGGCCGAGACTGGCCAACGGTCTGCGTCCACGCCAACCGTGGGTTGCTGCCGAGAGTGGCAGCGGGGTTCTCGTACTTGGGACCGTCGCCAGGGTCGAGGTAGCGGGTCTGGAGGTACTGGATCTGGCCGTCGGGATCGAGCGCGGGGAAGACGGCGGCGACGCTGTTGCCGTAGGGGAGGCCACGCTGGCGGCGCATCATCCGGCGGCCGGGGTCGGCGCCGATGTGGTTCGCGGTGATGAGCTCGTCCGTGAAGCCGCGGCCGTGGAGCCACTCGCGCACGGGTCGGCCGGCGGATCCCCAGAGGATCCGCTCACAAGCCGTGGCGTACTGCACGACCGCCGGATCGAGAGGTACCGCTGTCCGTCGAGACGGTTGAGACCGCCGTGGTCGTGGGGGGAGCGGCTGGTCGGGGATCATGCCGGCGCGCTGGGCGAGCCAGTCGACTGCCTCGGCGCGGGAGATCCGTTGGGTGGCGACGACGAGGTCGATGGCATCGCCTCGATGGGTGTCGTCGCCGGACCAGCAGCGCCAGCGCTCGTGGCCCCGATGGTCGACGTGCATGGTCACCGACGCGTGGTGGTCGTCGTGGTCGGGGAGCGGGCAGTGCCACCGCCTTCCCCGTACGTTGTGCGTGGCGGGCTGAGCGACGTCGTCGAGCAGGCGAGCGAGGTCGGTGCGGTCGAGCACGTCGACGATCTGCCAACGAGGGCCTCGCTCAGCGGCGCTCATGTCGCCATGGCGGTGTCGGTGTTGCAGATCTTCTTCTCGCGCTCGGTGAGCACGGTCTGCACGACGGCACCGTGGTTCTGGAGGCGCCACAATCCGCGTCCCCGGGCGAGGTGGCGGATCCAGTCGCGCTCTCGCTCGGTGAGAGCGAACAGCTCAGCTGCGGCTGCGACCTGGTCGGGGGGCTGTCGCAGGATGATCCGGGTCTGGATGTCGGAGAGCAGACCAGCGGCGATCTTGGCCACGGCGGTGCCGTCGTCGGCCTGCGCCGTGAGGTCGTCGGGCCGGTGGCACACGAGCCAGGTGGAGACCCCGTACGTGCGGGACAGCTTCAGGCTGCCCTGGAAGTGGCGTGCGCCGTGGCGGACCGCCGCCCACGCCTCGTCGATCACCTGGATGACCCGACGGTCGTCGGTGCGGTGGAGCGTCGCCGCCAGCCAGGAGGTGGCCGCGAGCATGACGAGGGGCAGTGCGTCCTCGTCGTCGTAGACGGCGGACAGGTCGACCACGAATCCCGGGCCGGAGGCCCAATCGATACGCACGCTGGTCGGCCCGTCGAACATGCCGGCCAATGTCCGGGTCAGGAGCTTGTCGAGCGCGAACACCACAGGGGTGGCCGCATGTGCCAGCTCGAGTGGCGTGCGCCGCGAGAGCGCCACCAAGTCCTCGGCGGGCTCGGCCACCGTGGCCGCGACGTCGGCGAGGGTGAACGTGCGCCCGCTGCGGGCAAGGGTGCCGACGGCCCAGCCGAGGAGTGCGTCCTCCGTGGGATCGAGGCTGCGGCCGAGTACGCCGGCAACGAGTGCTGTTGCGAGGCTCTGGCGGCGGACGGTCTCGGTGGGCTCGCCCCGATGGTCCATGGGGTTGAGGCGGTCGGTGCCTCCTGGGTGGAGGCGAATGACCGGGAGCCCGTGCGCTTGGGCGAAGGCGGTGTACTCGCCCTTGGGGTCGAGGATCGTGACCATGCGCCGCGGCCCGTAGACGGCGAGCTCGCGGCCCAGGAATGCCTTCACCAGCGCCGACTTCCCGGAGCCGATGTCGCCGAGGACGATGCAGTTCGGGTTGGTGAGCGGGCTCGGGTACAGCTCGAACGGGTCGAAGAACCATCCGGACTCGCCGCCGGTGACGTTGACCCCGATGTAGGGGCCCCGTTCGCCGAGGCTGGCATCGGTGTGACACGGATACACCGACGCGAGATGGGCCATGGTCGCCCGGTGACGCTCGATCCGCAGACCGTGCCGCCGGCTCCAGACGGGCGGGTGGTCGTCGGGGCGCCTGCTCATCCGACCGTTCGGGCGAGAGCCCTACCGAGTGGGAGGGACGCAACCCACCCTTGGTCGTGCCGGGCGTCGAGTGGACGAAGATCGAGCAGCGATTGCGCGGCTGCCTGCTCGACATCGGCGCACGCGTCGTCGAGCTGGTCCAGGTCGGACGCGGTCACGTCGACGATGCCGACGAAGCTGAACTCGGCGTGGCCCTCGGATAGCTCCCGCTCGCGTGCTTCGACGTCGGCGAGCCGCTTGCGTTCGCGGGCGTTGACCCGGAATCCCTTCTGGGTCTTCATGTCGGCGTCCGCTTCCCGAGCCATGACCTCCCGGTCGGCGGCGCGGGCTGCACGACCCATGGGTATCGGTTCCATCACGACGGTCACCGTGCGAACGGCGGGCGTCGTGGTCAGGAGGTCGCTCATCCAGTCCGCGGCGACGGGCAGCTGAGGCCACCCCGCGATTCGGAACGAGCGATGGAACGTGCCGTCGACCAGGACCTGGGTCCGGCTCGTCTCCACGAGCATCGGACCCCACTCCAAGGCGCCCCGGCGCGCAGCCGCAGCCAGGGACCGGGACAGGCAAGCGACCTGCGTCGACCTGCCTGGGTCGGAACGCACTCGCACCGCCGTCGACACCTCGGTCGGTGACAGCGGGCCCGACACGCTGAGCCCGGCGGCGTCGAGACGGCTTGCGAAGAGTCGAAGTTCTCCGTCGAGCGTGTCGAGAGCGGCGTCCAAGCGGCTGCCACCGCCGCGTCGCACCCGGACCCGACGTTGGTCCACGGTGACTGACACCAGGATGTCGTGCGCCACGGTCTGCGGCGCCTGTTGGTCGATGAGCGCGAGGTAGTCGGCCGAAGCCGCGTCGTCGTCTGACCGGTCGTGCACGCCGGTCGACGTGAGGAACGAGCGGTGGTCATCCGCCCCGACTGGGTGCGCCCACTCCTGCCAGGCGACGGCGGAGATGGCTGAGCGCTCGCGAGCGAACGGGCTGAGGGCAGCGCTCCAGGCAGCCAGCAACGCGTCCTGCTCGGCTCGACTCGAAAGGGGGAAGCCGTGGCCCCGTACCCGGAGGACACCGGTCACCGTCCCAGCACGCCGATCCCGCACGACAGCTGTGTCGGACTCGGTCTGCTCGAGCAGCTCGAGTCCTCGCAGCGGTCGTGGCAACGCACCCGAGGTGTTGTCGCCGAGCAACGGCGGCCGCGTCCAGCGGTGCCGCCGCAGAAGGCGCAGCAACCACAGTCGCGTACCGGGGATGAGCGTCTCGGACAACGGAGCGCCCTGCCATCGGCCGAACGCCACGGTCGTGCCCGCCATCGGCCCAAACAGCCCGACCCACGGCGGGAGCGGTGTTTGCAGGCTCGCGGCGAGGACGAGCACCCCGGCGATCAGAGGGAGGGCCTGTCGAGCGCTCAGTCCGAGGAGGAGGCCGGGACGTTGGGAGTCGGCGAAGCGATAGGAGCGAGCCTCCGTCGTCATCGACCTGGCACCTCTGCGTCCTCGTCCCGCTCCTCTGTCCCTGCGTGCCCGGTACTCGGAGGCGACCCGATCGTCGGGCGAGACGCGGGAGTCGTCGAGGTTCCTCGGCCCGCCGGCGAGTGCCCGCCCTGACTTCCCGTGGGGGTCGAACCGGAACCGAAGCCCGGAATGGCGACGGGACCGCCGCTCGACGGCGTGAACGGCGACGGTGAGCCGGGTACACCGCTCTGGCCGGCCACCGTCCTGGTTGCCGCCGACGCGCCAGCGGTGGCGCCGAGACTCTTGACCATCAGCGCTGTGTGGGCCGCAGTGGTCACTCCTCTGGTCCAGCCACCGGCGACGCCGGCGCCGACCATGGCCCCCTCGACCGTCGGCATGAGCTTGTAGAGCACCATCGGCGTAACTGCGGCGATCAGGAAGCAGACGAAGCCCGACATCAGCGTCCCGACTGCGGCCGCTCCGTCGTTGATGATCGCGGCCGCGTCAGGGTCGCCGCTGGGGTTGGCGACCAGCTTCACCGCGACGACGAGCGTGATGACGATCGCCAGTTTCGAGACCACGAGCGCCACCGTGAGGTGTACGAGCTTGCGAGCGGAGCCTCGGAACAGCGGCAGCACGTTGACGGACCAGACGATCGGGGCGAGCGCAGCGGCGACGTAGATCAGCGCCGATCGCATCATCAGTGCGATCACGAGACCGATCAGCCCGATGAATCCGACGAGTAGGCACAACGGACCTACGAACGTTGATCCCAGCGGTCCCGTCGTCGTGGCCACGATGACCATTCCTTCGAGCATCCGCACGAGGTCCGGTCGGCCGACTTGCCACACCATGGCGGCGGCTTCGTCGGTCACTCCGATGAGAACGTCGAGGACCGTCAGGGTGAAGGCCGATGCGATGATCGCTCGCGCACCTTCCTTGACCGCGTCGCCGATCTGCTCTGGCCGCCCGGCCAGTGCCGCCTGCGTCGCCGACGCCAACATCATCGCCACTGTCACGGCGAGCGCGATGAGACCGACCCGAGCCGACAGCTCGTTGCGGAACCAGGCTTCAGTGACTCGAGGTGTGGTGCCCGAGTCGAGAACCGACCACACCCACTCGATCAGAAGTGCCAGACCGTTGGCGAGCCACGTGTAGATGCCCGTGATGACCTTGTCCCACGCCCAGCCGGCGACTCCGCCCACGGCGTCGCCGACGAAGCCGAAGAGCTCGCCGAGCCCGCCAATCGCCCAGTCGAACATCACGACCCCCCGACAGCTGGCCACGAGAGCGCGGCGCCGATCTCGTCAACCGACGACACCGTCGAGGTGGCGGCGAGCGCAGGGGTCGGTCCGGCTTCGCTCTCCCACGAGTCGACTCGCCAGTCCTCCCGCTCCCAGATCAGTCCGACGGTGACGGTGCGCCACACCTGGCGGGGCGCACCGTGTCCCGGCACGCCAGCTACGAGGACGGACCACACTTCGACGGCGGCCGCGTCCTCGGAGAACGACAGCACCCGTGCCCGTAGCGGTAGCTCGGCCCACACGACCTGCGAGGGAACGACGCCGGCATCGCCCAACTCGATGGCGAGTTCGTCCAGCTGTCGGGCCGACTCACTTGCCAGTTCATCGGCGAATCCCGAGGACGCGATCGATCCGATCAGGTCGTTCCGGGAGATGAACCCGGCGGTGGCGATCGCCCCGGTGGCTGCGAGCGCTGACCCGGCGGCGGCACGGGCGCCGTCCTCGTCACGTCGCCAGCCGTGCCCGATGCCGTCGACGACGAGAGCAGGTCCGACGGCCTCAGCCGATCGAACCGTCGTTGTGGGCGGACCCTCGTCGTCGGTGGCCTGGCTGGGTGCGGTGGAGCACCCGCCGACGAGCAGCCCGGCGGCGATCAACGCAGCCGTGGAGCGGAGCGTGAAGGTCGAACCCATGACTCAGGTGGCGTTGAAGACGGTCAGGGCGATCGAGTGGGCGAGGCCCGCCAACATCGCGGCTCCGATCCCGCCGAGGACCCACTTCTTGCCGGCCGACGACGCCGAATAGCTCGAACCGAAGTGGCCCACCCCGGTCGCCACCCCTCCGATGAGCAGGCCAGCGACCGCCGCGGCGATGGCAGCGAACTTGAGCCAACCGAGCACCTGCGTGATCAATGCCCCACCAGGGAGCGTCGCATCCGGGGCTGGGTCGGGAACCTGGGCCCAGGCGCGGCTGGCGCCGATGACCAACGACATCTGGACGCCAGCGACGAGCGCTGCGACTCGTCCAATCAACCGCTTCATTTGGACCTCCGTCCGTCGCCGGCACCCACCTCGGATGCACCCGACGAACCAAGACCCAGCCCCGAAGAGCGATCGCGCAACAACCTCGCCCCTCGCGGCTGGGTTAACAGGCATGAAGGTGATCGCTGCGCCCATCGCCGCCGTCGTCGTCGGCCTCCTCGGATTCCCGGCCCTCTTCGCCGTCGGCGATCCCGCCGCGCTGTCCTGCGGTGCGGTCGGAGATCAGACCGCCGTGCTCGCAACCATTCGAAGTCTGGAGTCCGGAGGCGACTACACCGCCCGCGCCGCCGGATCCACCGCATCCGGTGCCTATCAGTTCATCGACGCAACCTGGGCCGGATTCGGCGGCTTCCCCCAGGCATGGCAAGCGCCCCCGGAGGTCCAAGACGCCAAGGCCAGCGAGAGCATCATTGCGATCCTCGACGCGCATGAGGGCGACATCGCCGCAGTGCCCGTCGTCTGGTACCTCGGCTACCTACCCGCCCCGTCCTCGTCAGCCTGGGACACGGTCCCGGCCGCCCACGCCGGCAACCGGCTCACCCCCCGCCAGTACCAGGAGCGCTGGCTCGAGGACTTCGACCGGCAAGCGTCCGATCCCGACGGCGAGTCGCCGTGCATCGTCGGCGGTTCGATCGCACCTCTCGCCGACGGGTTCGCCTACCCGGGCCCCGCCGACCTATTCGCGCTGGCCCCGGTCGGTAGCCCGCACCACGACTACCCCGCGTGGGACTGGAGCGTCCCGGTCGGTACGCCGATCTACGCCATCCGCGGCGGCCGAGTCGCAGCCACGATGTACTGGCCGTACAACTGGTGGGACCACGGCTGCGGCGCCAACGGCGCCGGCTGCTCAAGCTGCGGCATCGGGGTCACCATCGAGGACGAAGCCGGTACCCGCTGGACGTACTGCCACGGCGACGCGCTCACCGTGTCGCTCGGCGACACGGTCGATACGGGTCAGCAGGTCCTCGCCTCCGGCAAGACCGTACGATCGAGCGGCCCGCACCTGCACCTTCAGGTCCGCGGGACAGACGGCGCGCAGCGATGCCCGCAGCCGCTGCTGCGCGCACTGAGGGACTC
>SXGQ01056225.1_pt1 | contig 20450 bp, 15 predicted proteins | sample 3178371 | NCBI WGS metagenome assembly SXGQ01 (sample SAMN11356859, study PRJNA531348) | freshwater metagenome | isolation source: freshwater sample F1-20 | place: China: Fuxian Lake, Yuxi | collected 2017-12-25 | reverse complement strand
CCGCACCAAGCGAGTCCGCATGGAAGCCAGCCGCCCCCGCCTCGCTCCCGCCGCTCTTGATTCAACAACCACTTTCAGTCACAACACGATCATGAATCCCAGTTTTGCGTTGACTGCCTTCTCATGGAATGCGCTGCAGCGCCTATGAAGGTTTGTCAAGGGGCGTGTGAGGGCGACAGCGTTTGGGGCTGTTAAATACTGAGAGTGAAGTGAGGTTAGAAGATCATCAAATTGTTCCCCCCGAGCCGGGGTTTGGGGCGGCGGAACGCCCCCGTTTTTTGTTCGGCGCGGAGCGCCCGTTTGGTTGCGCGACAATTTGACAGACTCAAAGTTGCTTCGTGCGGATGTGGAACCATTCAATGTGTTGCGTATTGCCGCATGAATCGCCACAACCACCCCGACGAGCGTCGCTCCGGGGTCTTCCAACCAGTTACCACCTATGAACCTCAAAGAACTGTTCTCATTCCGCGGACGGATGAGTCGGAAGCACTACCTGATTGCATTCAGTATCGGCTTCGCGCTGGTTGTTGCTGCCTTGGCGTACCTTCAGCGAGCGTACGCGATAAATGTCTATATTCCGTGGGGCACATTCCTTTTGGCAATCGCACCATCGTCGGTGCGTCGTCTGCACGACATCGGCTATTCGGGATGGTTTTTCATCGGCCCCATCCTTTTTCCGCCCGCCTTCTTACTGCTGCTGCTTGCGCCGGGTGAAACCAGTCCGGATGAGTCCGGAATCAACACACACTCGCAAGCCACCACTGCAACGCCCAAGCATCGCCGTCTGGATTGGAAATTCTACGTGGGAATCATTTGCGCACCGTTTTTGCTATTCGGCATGGACGGTGTGTACATCAGTCCCTGGGTCGCCACCGCGCTTGGTCTGTGGCGTTTTGTGTGGTGGAAGACGGAGACCGCGGGCGTCGTGGGTCGCACATTCCTGCGCTCGTTCGTTGTGGCTTTTGCCTTCGCTCCGACGGTGCTCCTCGGCATGTTCCCAGTCCCGTTTCCCGGAAGTCTGGCTCTGCTGGCAGAGTTGGGCCCGCGCAAAGTGGGGGAAAACAATGTGCTGATATCGAGCGTGGCCTTTTGCGTGTTTTGGGTGATCGCCTGGGCTGTATTCTTCGAGAGAGCGCGGTCGGCCGGGACGGAAAAACACGGCGCATCCACAGCCGATTCCGAACGGACGGAGCGCAATGAACTACGATTGGTGCGAACACTGAACGGCAGCCGAAGCATGAGAACCGCCATAGTAATTGCACTCGTCAGCCTTCTGATCGTGGTTGTGTTGCTAGTCTCGGGAGAGATCAACAGGGGAAACATGAGCCAGACTTCCGGTGATGCCGCGATGGCAACGAAAGCGGTCGAACTCGTTTCCAAGGCATTGCAAGAGGATGCGGAGATCAAGTTCAAGCTCGGCCGATTTCTAAAGCTATCCGGGAGCGGCTACCGACGAGCAACAGCTTGGGTGCTCATTGAGCGTATCGAGGTCGACCGTGAGGCCCAGTTTGAGCGCGGTACCTTGGCCGTGCGCATTATCGTGCCGGGAACATCTCAGAGTTGGTCCGCTGGTGCAGATCTGGCCATCAGCAAATGGGGGGCTTACGAGCTCGATCAAAGAGGAAGAGGTTTTCTGGAAGTCTGGGTTGGTGCAGAACGTGTGTCTGTGGCCGACCAATCTTCAAAGAAAGAAGGTCCATCGGCCCCTCCGGCAAGTCCGCCGAATGCGGCTTCTCTATCCAAGGACGCCGGGCGCATATTCGTAGGTTACAATGGAAAGGTCGAGGTATGGGACCGCTCGACCAGGAAATTATTGAGCAGCTTGGATGTGGGGCAGGCACTCGTGCAGGCTATTGAGCCTTCAATGGACGGCACGAAGCTGGCGGTCGCGTGCGAAAATGGTTCGGTCAAGGTCTTAGACATCGCGACCGGTGCATTTACGGGCACAGCCTCTTGGCATTGCATGTATTGGCATGGACCGAATCCGGTTGCCCTTTCTCAAGACGGCTCGGTTCTTGTGGCGCCGTCGTACTACTTTGCAAAGGGACCGGCTCAGATCGCTGTTGTTACTCACTTGCCAGACCAAAAGAAAACGCGGCTTGTGGATTCTACACAGAAGAGTGTCTCTCATGCTGAAGGGGTGCGGCTTTCCCCCGATGCTCGTTACGCGGTGGCAAAATATGACAACAGCAGCAAGGTGGCGGTGTGGAGCACGACCGCCGAGGAAGTCGTCACATTTATGGATCTGGGCTCAGAGGGGTCCGAACCCCACGACCTCGCATTCACACCGCGCAGTGGTCGCCTCATAAGCGCATCAAGGTCTCGCGCCTTGAATCTGTCGATCTGGGAGATTCCTTCGGGCGGAAAGAAGGCGACGCTCGAGCCAGCGCCGCTGAAAGACAAGAACTACGAATCAGCAGAGGAAACTGAGGGCATATTCGCGATCAACCGTGAAGAAAGTTTGCTCGCATTTGGGCTTATGACCGGTCGTGTCCGCGTGTGGGATCTGAACACTTCCAAGTTTTTGGGTACAATCAGTGAGAAAGCATGGACGCTGGAAGGCTCAGTCGCCAACCCAGCCGGTCTCACTTGGGAAAAGGCCAAAGGCAGCCATATTTCGTCGGGGGGCGGTCGCGTTGCAGGTGACGCCAAGAAGCCAGCCAAGCGTTTGATGTCACTGGGCTTCGACGAGGCCAATCGCATTGTGGCTCTGTCGTTCACCGACGGTGTTTGCTGGATCTGGTCAGCGAATGCCCTCGCGCTCCAGCCCGACAATACCCGTCCCGACCGGGAACACGGCGTTAAATGAGCTATCGTATTTCTGTGAGGCGCGCAGTGAAAGGGCGAGTTCACGTGCGAACAATAAAATAGACGCAAAGCAGCGCAGAAAGTAGCACGCAACGAAGAGCCGAACCTTGATACGCACATGGAACCCGAATCCACGAAGCCGGACCCTGAAGAACCGCCGAAGCAGTCGCCGCTGGTGTGCTACGCCGTTTGGTCCGGCGCGGCTACGGTCGGCGTGCCGCTTTTGTGGGCGATGCTGACGAGCGCGCTGGGTGGCGACGCCGGGCTTGCCGTTGGCTGGTTCGGTGTGCTGCCGGTCATTCTTTTTGTTCCGCTTGGAATCGTCGTCACTCTGGCGCTGTCCATCGCGGCGGCGGTGAGCACGAACAAGCCGAAGGAGGACGCAAAACCTGCGGAGCCGGGCACGAAGAACCCGGATGACCGCAAGGTGTGAAGGTAGTGAGGAAGTGGGACGTGGACCTCGGTGAGATGATTGAAATTTACGCAGAACAGCGGTCCGGCTTTTTGCGAAGCATCCGCGGGTTCCGTTACTTCACCAATTCGCCGAGGAGGAGGAGGCCGCCGGGGTAGAATGCGGTGGCGTTGAAACGGGCGGGGTCGTCGATGGTTTGTTTGCGCTGGGCGAGGATGGCGGCTTTGTCGGGCTGGTCGCGGTGGATTTCGATTTTGACGCGGTGGACGGCGTCGGGGAGGTCGCTGGCGATGAGGAAGGTGGAAAGCCGGTGGCTGGTGCAGTAGGCGTCGAACCGCGGGATGGTGCGGGGCGGCTGGTCGTCGAGCGTGACGATGACTTGTCCGCAGTCGGGGCCGACGATGTCGTAGATGGCGGCGCGTGTGCCTTTGAAGGTGAATGCGAGGGTTTCGCCGGGGGCGGTGGCTTTGTGGAGGTTTGGGAGTTTGGAGAAGCGGGAGGCGAAGGGGTCTTTTGCGCCGGGCTTGGAGAAGCCGGCGGAGAGTGTGGCTTCCTGGATGGGGACGAGGCGCGCGCGTTCGTAGTGGTCGGCACGCAGGGGCTCGGCGAGCGGGTGGGGGGCGGGTGTTTTTCCGGCGTCGCGGATGGCGGGGAGTGAGCGGACGATGGAGTCGGTGTAGAGCTTGTGGCCGGTCTCGGTGTGGGGATGGACGCCGTCGCCCGCGAAGATGAATTTGTCGCCCGCGGCGGCTTTTTCGGCGTCGGTCTTCGGGAGTTTCCCGCGCCATTCGAGTCTGCCGGCTTTGGCGAGCCTTGCGACTTCGAGGCCCATGTGGATGGAGGGGATTCCGTAGTGGTTTGCGACGGCCTCCATGGCGCTCGCGGAGCGCTGGAATTTGCCATCGACGAGCGGCGCGATGAAGGGCTCGGAGACGGTGTAAACAAAGCAGATGTCGCACTCGGGAAGCGCGCGCCATGTCTGGCGGACGATGCCTTCCATGCAGCGTTGGATTTGCTCCACGGGTGCGCCGCCGTCGTTCACGGCAAACTCGACGAAGAGGAGGTCGGGCTTTGCGCTGAGGACGTCCTGCCCGAGGCGGAAGACGCCGAGATCCGAGCCGGTGCCGCCGATGGCTGCGTGGACCTCCGAGAGCTTTGCGCCGGGTGCGAGGGACTGGAGGTGCTCAAGGGATTGCACGCGCCAGCCGGGAGCGGCGGTGATGGAGCCGCCGAGGTAGGCGACTTTGATGGGCACGCCGGGTTTGGCCATTTTGGAAAAGAAGTTCGGCAGCCCGGCGCGCGGCCGGCATTCCTGTGCTTCGACGAGGGCATCCTGTGCGAATGCGTGGGAAACGAGGACGGCTGTGGCGAGTGCGAGCTGGCGAATCATGATGGCGAGCAGACCAATCCCCGCGGGCGCGGAACTGTGGGATATTTTTCCGGACGGCTACTCCGGGTGGCCGTCATGAGCGCATTCGCGCTTCAATCGGGAATCGTTGCTGTGAAAGGCATCGCGGGCAGTCCCGCGCTGTTCGTGAGATTGCAGTTGGAGTCGGATTTCCATCCGAGTCGCACGGTCCTGGGCTCCGCGATTCCATCCGCGCTGACGATCACTTTCGCCCCGGATATCTCGGCTTTCGCAGGCAGGAACTTTCCGTCCGCCCCGGCGATCTCCCAGGAATCGGCGGGTTTCGCATCGCGGGTCTTCAGGCCTTCACCGGGAGTCGAGAAGGTCACGATGATTCGCGCGCCGTCGCGTGCGACGGATTGCATCATGGGGCTGGCATCAATGATCCCCTTCACGCCGTAGGTTCTTGCGAGGGCCAGGCGCGCGAGGCGCTCGCCCACGTTTCGCTTGTCGCGCGGATGCACCTCGAAGCGTGTACCGGGCTCGGCGATGTCGTTGCACACAATCATGCCGCTTTGCGGAATCTTCGCGAGGGCGCGGGTTTGCGCCTCCCACATCGGGGTGAGGCCCGTTTCCTTCTTGGCGGGCATCTGCACGTAGTAGAACGGAAACTCCCGGCCCCACTGGCGGCGCCAGTCGGCCACCATGGTGGCCATGAGGTCGTCGTAGATGGCCGTCTTGTCGCCATCGGCCTCGCCCTGATTCCATAGCACTCCGCGAATGCCGTAGCCGATCATCGGCTGAATCATGGTGTGGAAGAACATGCACCCGCGCCGCTCCGTCGGGTTTTGCTGAAATGCCGAGTAGAAGGGGCGCACCGGGCTGGCGTCGATGGGGAACGGCATCATCGGCCTGGCCAGCGCGCTGTTCCTGCGCGCCTCCGCCACCCACGCCCGCACGGTCTTCTCGATGAGCGGGAGATTCGCCATCGCTTCCGTGCTGGTCTGCTTTTGATAACCCGCGAGTGCGGCAAACTTCGGCGATGAGGCAAGCGCCGCCTCCGTGGTCCACGAGAAGATGGTGGAGCCTCCATGGTTGGCCTCGATGATTCCCACCGGCACATGCTTTTGCGCGTGGATGGACTTTGCGAAATAGTAGCCCATGCCGGACATGCGGCCCACGGTCTCCGGCGAAAGCACGCGCCATTCTCCGATGTTGGTGCGCTGCGGCAGCACGTTTGCAGCCTTGGAATTGAAGAAGCAGCGGATGGCCGGGTTGCCCGCCTTTGGCTGCTCTTCTTCAAAGCCGAGCGTGGCGCTCATCACAAAGCCTGCATTCGACTGGCCGGAGTTCACCCATACTTCGCCGACCACGACGTTCTCAAACTTCAGGGTCTCGCCGCCGGCGGCGATGGTCATCGTACGCGGCTTGTCCGTGGCATCGAGTGCCGGGAGTTGTGCGTCCCAGCGGCCGCTCGCATCGGTGCTGGCGTTCACAGACTGTCCTGCAAAGGAGATCGTCACCCGCTCGCCCGCCTCGCACCAGCCCCACACGCGGACGGGTTGCTCGCACTGCAGCACCATGTTGTCCGAGAACAAGTGGGCTGCCTCCAGCTTGCGCCGCGTTGGCGCGGGCTTCGCGTCAACGGCGGCTGCCGCGGGCCACGCGGTGATCGGTGGAATGCTTACAGCCGGCTGCGCGGGCGCGCCCTGCGCGATGGCTGCGATCGACTTCCAATAGTCCTCGCTCTTCTGCTCCTGGAATGCCGCAGGCGCGGGTGCCTTCAGGATTCCCGGCAGGCCCCCGGCTGCTTTCAGTGCGGCATCCACGCTTGCGGCCTTGCTCCGCTTCAATGCGGGCTGCGCAAAGACGAACGGCAACGCGGGCCGCCCCCATGCTTCCCTCCACGACTGCACAAGCTTCAGGAAATCGTTCGCAGCGACCGGCGATTTTTCGTCGAACTCGCAGTGAAACAGCACACCCCGAATCGCCATCGGTGCAATCGGGAATACGGCGGCATTGTATGAAATGGAGGGCTTGTAGGCGACGGGATACTCCGTGCCGAAGACCGGATGGAATCCATAGAAGTTGAACGGGATGTGGCAGGGGAAGAGCAGCAGATCGATGGGCGCATCTGCGGGCCGCTTTTGCATGTGGAAGAGCCACGACTCGGCGCGTTCGATATCGCGAGGCAGCTGCTCTTTCACCACTTTCAGGGCGCTTGCCTGCGATTTATCCGCAGCATCGAGCTTCCATGCAAACCACTCGCTTGCCGCTCCGTCGCGGTTCAAGAGGATGAGGCCCACGGGAACGCCGGAAGCCAGATGCAGTTCGCGCCCGAAGTACCAGGCCAAGGGGTACGGGCCCACGGTCTCCGGCGTCACGGGAGCCCACGCGAGCGGAGCGGGGTAATCTGCCACGGGCAAAATCGAGGCATAGTTGTCCGGCCGCAGGAGCCGCACGGCGGGATACCTGGCCTTTGCCAGTTCCGGCTTCGGATTCTGCAGGCCATTCATGGTCCGCGCCAGGCCGGGGCCGGCGCAGATCCAGACATCGCCCACCAGCACATCCCCAGCGGTCACCCTGCTCCCGGATGATTCGACGACCAGGTCACTTCCCTTTGCATCCGCGGCGACCGCGTCAAAGACCACCTGCCAGCGGCCATCAGCGTCCGCCCTCGTGCTCTTGCGTTGCGTCTTGAATGCCACTGCGACCTCGGCATCCGGGGCGCTCCAGCCCCACACTGGAACCGGTGTGTCCCGCTGAAGCACCATGTGGTCTGAGAACGATGTTGCGAGCCTCAGCTCTGCGGCCTGCGCCGTTTCTGGAACGATGAGCGATAGAGCGCTGAAGAGGAGAAGTGATGGGACAAGGTGGAGACGGGTCACGATGGCTTTTTATATGTGGATGTTGGGAAAGAGGGGAGGGTGCCGGGAGCGCCGACTTCCAGTCTGCTATCTGTAAAGCGCGAAGCGCCGATTGGATGGTGCGTTTGGATTAATCGGACGGGTACTAAGTGAAAGCGCCAGAGGCCTGGCGCATTGTGCCGTTGTGCAGATTCGCTTCGCTCTTGTTTTCGGCACCACCTTCGGTTCCAAGAACTGGCGTCAATTCGATATCCCCGTTTGTGGGTCATGCACTGCATCGTTAGCGCGCTCCCACCCACTTCACTGCGTTGGTGAGCAGGGTCTTGAAGGCGGGGTTGCCATGGGCTTCGGCGGCGTGGCCGAGGGTGATGCAGGCGATGCGCGTCTTCGCATCCTTCACGACCCACACGCTCGGATGCGCGCTGCCCTTGTCCGGGGCGTTTTCGGCGAGCACTTCCACGGCGGCAGCGGGATCGAGCTCGGCGTGGTAGTTCTCGTCCTTGATTTGGAAGGTCGCGGGCACGCCTTTCAGGATTGGGTGGGCGGTCTGTTTGAGGGTGACGGTGAAGTCGCCGTGTCCGTGGCTCTTTGCCCCGCCGCCCACGAAGCGCTGGTTGAACCCGCTGGCCGGGGCCCAATTCCGCCACGTGCCCGCGTGCAGAACGACCACCCCTTTGCCAGCGTCTGCAAACTGCTTCAGCGCCTGTTGGAACTCGGGTTTGCCGAATTGCGCATGGTTCGCGCTCAGTACGAGCACATCGGCCTGCGGCAGGAGCGCGAGGGCTTCTTCGAGGTTTGGGGTCGCAGCGGTGTCGATGCCGCCGGCCGCGCGCAGAATTTCCGAATCGGCACCGAGGAAGTACCTCGGGAAGTCGTGCGAGGCGCCGGCACCGATGAGCAGGACGCGCAGGGTGTTCGCGGCCTTTGGTTCGGCAAACTTCTGGCCTGTGGCCGCAGTCGTCTTCGGGTCATCGGGTGCCAGTGCCGCCTTCGCCGGCGAAGGCGCAGCGGGAGCGGGTGTTTCCGTCGGTGCCTTTGGCGCCGGGGTCACTGGTGCAGGCGCAGGTGTCGCGGGAACTGCTGGCGCGGGAGTGGCGGTCGGGGCGCCCAGTTCGGCGGTGATCGCAACGGTTGTCGGAGCGATCTTGCTGCCGGGGCTTTCGAGCACCACTTTCTCCAGCGTGGCGGCGTGCGCGACCGGAATCGCAAACGTGCGCACCTGGTGTTCGCTCACGATGCCATCCGCAAACTGCGAGCCGGGGGTGTCGATGCGCCGGATGTAGTCCACAAACTCGCGGCCTGCGCGCAGATCCGCGACCTGCGTGGCGCCGCCTGCAAAATGCAGCGTGGCGGTCATGGCCGGGGAATTCGCGCCCGGTCCGCCGCCCCATCCTGCGACACCGCCGAGGAAGTGCAGCCGCGCGACCTTCGCGCCTACGGCGACCTCCACGCGTTGGGGCATCGTGCGCGCGACGGATTTCTCAGGTCCGCCATTGAGCACGATCACGTTCTTGCCGTTCGCGCTCTTTGCGGGGTCGGCGATTTCATAGGGCACGCCATTGGCAAGCACGCGCCCGAACTTCACGAAGGGCAGGGAGTCCTTCACCGCCTTCTCGGAGGAGTAAAGACCCTTGCGAGTATCGGCGGTGAATGCACCGGACAAATCGAGCGGGCGGAAGTCTCCGCTCAGTGCCGCCACGGGGACGACTGTGCCACCGGGTGCTGCGGGCGGCTCCACCTTTGCGGGACGGCCTTTCTTCGCCAGTGCGAGCAGTTCCTCGTGAGTCCACGGGGTCTTGCGCTCGGCAATCTCCTTTCGCACTCGGGCGATGTCGGCGGCGGATGCGGGCTTCTTCCAGGCGTGCCACCGCTCGCCGATGAAGTTCAGCACGCTCGCGAGCTGCTCGTCGTTGTAGGCGGCCTCCAGCGCGAGCATGAATCCTTCGCCGTAGCTCACCCCGCTGATTGGGCCGCTCTGGCCTTTCAGGACGATGCGCGCGAGGATGTCTGTGTTGCCGTCGTTCTTGAACCAATCGGAATCGCGGAAGGCGGGCGCGAGAAACTTGTCGCCGGCCTTCACGCCCTTGCCGTCGGGGCCGTGGCAGGTGGTGCAGAGCGTCTCGTAGATCTGTCGGCCCTGCTTTGCCGATTCCGTGAGCGCGCCCTGCAGGCCATCGGCCTTCTCCTTCGAGATCAAGGCGTTGATGATGGGCGAGCGTATGGCGGTGAGCTCCGCGGGGGCATCCTGACCTGCGGCGCGGTAGGCGAGGAAGAGCTGGGTGCGCACCTGTGCATCCGCATCGCCGAGCATGGAGGCGAGCGTCTTTGCGATGTCCGCATCCTTCGCCACTAGCAGTGACTCCGCGAGTTGCACCGCAGCGCGGCGCACGCGTGCGCTCTCGTGCTTTGTCGCGGCGATGACGGTTTGCTTCGGCAGCGCATCGAGCCCTTGCAGCGTCCACATCGCATGGATGCGCGCGTTCACATCGGCATTGCTGTCGGCCATCGCGGTCAGCGCGGGAATCACAGACTTGTCGCCACGGGAAACGAGCAGCTTCTGCGCGCTGTCGCGCCACCAGCCATTCGGGTGCGCGAGGTGCGCTACGAGCTGTGCGGGGGTCTCATCGAGCATGCGCGGCTGCGGGCCGGGCTGCTTTCCATCGGGCACGAGGCGGTAGATGCGCCCATGGCGGACGACCTCCACCATGCCCCACTTTTTGACGCGATGGTAGCGGGCCACCCAGTCCTTGCGATTGTCGGTATCCTTGGTGGGGAACCATGCCTTTTCCTGGATGATGCCGCGATAGAGATCCGAAAAGACCAGCGTTCCATCCGGCGCGGTCTCGCTCCACACGGGGCGAAAATACGCGTCCGTGCTGCGGATGAATTCGCTCTTCGGGAATGCGTTGTCCGCCACGCCGAGCCCGTCCTTCCAGTCGATGCGACTCATGCGCAGCAGCCGGCCCACGGGTTCACATGTCACCACGCGCCCGTAAAACTCCGGCATGAGATGGCTGCGCAGCACAGTCTGGCCACAGCACGCGGAGAAGTCGCGCAGCACGCGCTGCTCGTCCGTCTTGTACCCGCCGGAGGACTGGTCCCACACTTTGCACGACGCATACGGAACGCGGTAGCCATCGGCGTGCTCGTTCAGCTTCAGGATGGGGTAGCCCGCCGGGAGCTGAAAGGAGTGCGCGGGATTCGCGCCGCCCGCCCATGTGCAAAAGAGCCGGCCATCGTCATCGCGCGCGAGGCCCCACTGGCTGATGCGCCCCACCGAGTGCTTGCCCGGAACGAGCTTCCCGCCCGCATAGCGGAAGCGGAAATCATTGGAGCAGATCGTGTTGTCCAGATTCCACAGCAGCCCTGAGTTCTGATGCTCGATATTGCCGCCGTTCGGCCCGGACTCAAAGGCCACCTCGCGGCGGTCCGCCACGCCGTCCTTGTTGTCGTCAAAGTAAGCAAAGACCGAGTTCGATCCCGTGAAGTTTACCAGCACGCGATCCTGCATCGGCAGCACCGTGCGGGGAAGGATCACGTTATCGATGAAGACCGTGCGCTTATCCATCACGCCGTCACCATCGGTGTCCACCAGCTTCACCACGCGGCTCACGGCTTCGAGTTGGTTGGTGCCCTCCTCATTCTGCATGTACGTGCGCCACTCGCACACATACATCGCGCCGTTGCCGTCGAAGGCAAAGCTCGCGGGTTCCTCCACCATGGGCTCGCTGGCGATGCACTGCAGGTGGTAGCCCTTCGGCACTTCGATGGTCTTGATGGCCTCCGCAGGCGGCAGCGGCGGAAACTTGGTGTCGGGGTCCCAGCCTTGTTCCTTGTCGGCGGCGACGGCGTTGAGCGCAAAAACGGAGAGGACGGACGGGATGGAAAAGAGCAGTTTCATGTTTGCTTACTTTTGTGCGCCGGCCTGCATGGACTTCATCTTTTCCGCATAGCGCTTGCCCAGCGTGCGGGCGGATGCGGTGCTGAGGTGCAGCTTGTCGCCCTTGTCCTCCAGGCCCTCGCCGGAGATGCAGCCATAGCCGGGCATGTTCAGGCCGCGCACGATCTTGTTAAACTCCGCGACCGCTGCCGCACTTGCGGGGTTCAGGGGCGAAAGTTCGGAGGCGATGAATGGCACCTTTGGCGCGGAGAGGTCCTTGCGCAGGCGCTCAACGAGTTCCGTGAGGTCCTTCCCGTAGCCGGGGCTTTTCAAATCGGATTCGCCCTGGTGCCACAGGATGCCCTTCAGCTCCCCGGCTTGCAGCGCCACCTTTGCGCGCTCCAGCATGTCATCGTACGGATGCGTCTTCGTCGCCTTGTCCTCCGCCCCCGGAGTCCACGAGCGAATCGCGGAGCCGCCCACCGCACACGGGATCAGGCCGATGCGCACCTTCGGGTTGTCCTCCGCCATCTGCTTGCCAAAGGCGAGTCCTGGTCCGACGGCGGCGGCCGGTTTGTCAAAGTGCATCGGGTCCGTCGCGGGCACCCACTCCTTCGCCTTGTTCAGCATCAGCACGCGCGGGTGCGCCGCCTTGCTCTCGGCATCCACCGGACCACGTCCCGCCATGTTCGACTGGCCGATCAGCAGATACAGATGAAACTGCGGGTCTTGCCCTGATTTTGCTTTTGCCGGTGAGTCGTCGGAGCGGAGTTCCTGAGCGCGGGCTGACGTCGGGTTGATAATCCCGGTCAGCAGGAGCGCCGATAGCAGGATAAGAATGCGTTTCATAAGTGGCAGGTGTATCTGATGGTTCACTTTTTTACGGTTGGGCGATTGTGCTCGATGATGATTGGGTTGCTCCGCGGATCGAGTTTCGCGGGACTGGGCGCTTCGGCGGCGCCCGCAGATGAAGAATTGATGAGCGGGGCGGGCACAGCAGCGACTGTTCGGAAGGAGCGATATTTCATGCAGCGATCTTTCTGAAACAGGGAGCGGGCGCAACAAGGAACCGCTCCGCCTCGATGCTTCAAGCGCGACGGGATGGGGCGGTGCAGGTGCGTATTGCCGGCTTGTGTCGCGGAAGGTAGCGTCGCGAGCGATGCTCGAAAACCTTTCGCACTTTCTAAACGGTGAACTTCCCGCTGCGCTCGAAACGCTGGAGCGGATGGTGCGTATCAACAGCTTCACGGAGAACCGCGCCGGCGTTGATGAACTGGGGCGGCTGACTGCGGAGACGTTTGCGCCGCTCGGTTTCACGGCAGAGTGTGTGCCCTCGGTGAATCCGCGTTTTGGCGATCATCTCGTGCTCACGCGGCGGGGGAGCGGTCCGCGTTCGGTCGCGCTCATTTCGCATCTCGATACAGTGTTTCCCGCCGCCGAGGAGGAGGCGAATGACTTCCGGTGGCGGCGTGAGGGCGACCGCATTTACGGGCCGGGCACGAATGATATCAAGGGCGGCACGATGATGATCTGGCTGGTGCTGCGCGGGCTCCGGCAGTTTGCGCCGGATGTGTTCGAGTCGGTGACGTGGAGGGTGCTGCTCAATTCCTCGGAGGAAACGCTGTCGCCGGATTTTGGGGATGTATGCCGCGGATGTTTCGATGCGGGGACGGTGGCGGCGCTGGTGTTTGAAGCGGAGGGAACTACCGGCGGCGGACGCAATGTCGTCGTCGCCCGCAAGGGCCGCGCGACGTGGAGGGTCACCGCGACAGGCCGCGGAGCGCACGCGGGATCGAAGCCGGGTGTCGGCGTGAACGCGATCGTGGAGCTTGCGGGTGTCATTCCCCGCATCGCGGCAATCGCAGACCCTTCGCGCGAGCTCACGGTGAATCCGGGCGTGATTCGCGGCGGCTCGGTGCTGAACCGCGTTCCGCACGAGGCGGTGGTGGAGGGGGAAATGCGCGCGTTTGATCCCGCTGCGCTAGCCGATGGACGGGCTGCGATTGTGGCGCTGACAGGCGAGGGCGGGGTGCGGGCGCTTTCGGACAACCATGTGGGCAGAGTCGAGGGCGTCATCACCGCGTCGAGCCGTCCGTGGCCTCGCAACGCGGAGACCGACCGTCTCGCGGCAATCTGGCTCGCGGAATCCGCGCGACTCGGCATGCCGCTCGGCACCGAGCAACGGGGCGGGCTGAGCGACGGCAATCTCATCTGGGACAGCGTTCCCACGCTCGACGGCCTTGGCCCGCGCGGCGACCACGCGCATTGCTCCGAGCGGAGCGCCGACGGCCAGAAGGTGCCGGAGTACGTGGAAGCCAGCTCGTTCGTCCCGAAAGCCGTGATCAATATTCACGCCATTCTCGCGCTGCTCGGGGAGCGGTAGGAGCCGGCGATTCGGGTGAGGAACAGGACGCGTATGCCTGCGTTCACTGCGTGCATTTAAGTCTAGAGTCCACGCGGGATGACGCGCACTATCCGACGCGAATTCAACGATCGCATTCTTTATGAGCACACCAAAAATCGCACAAACCACCCCGATTCCCGTAACCGTAGAAGCCGGCAAAACCTACTACTGGTGCTCTTGCGGCGAGAGCAAGTCGCAGCCGTTTTGCGACGGCTCACACAAGGGCACGAGCTTTACTCCCGTGCCTTACAAGGCGGAGAAGGATGGGCCGGTTTACTTCTGCGCCTGCAAGCAGAGCGCGAAGGGAGCGCTCTGCGATGGCTCCCACAAAGCGCTGCCGCAATAAGCCGGCAGGAGCGCGACGCGTGACGATGACTATTACAAAGATTCACCCGAAGGTTTCCATCGGCCACGTGCACCTGAAGGTGGCCAACATTGAGCGTGCACTCGGCTTTTACTGTGGCGTGCTGGGTTTTGAGGTGACGCAACGTTACGGGCATGGCGCGGTGTTCATTTCTGCGGGCGGTTACCACCATCACATCGGACTGAACACTTGGGAGAGTTTTGGCGGTTCGCCTCCGCCCCCGGGCACCACCGGGCTTTTTCACCTCGCGATTTTGTATCCCACCCGCGCCGCGCTTTCCGATGCGCTGCGCCGGGTGATCAATGCGGGTATCGCACTCGATGGTGCGAGCGACCATGGCGTCAGCGAGGCGCTTTATCTCCGCGACCCGGATCAAAATGGCGTGGAATTGTATTGGGACCGACCGGAAGCCGAATGGCCGCGCGGGGCCGACGGAGCTCTCGCAATGTTTACGCGGGCTGTGGATCTCGATGGGCTGCTAGCTGCGGCGCCGGACTCGGGTAGTGTGTCGTAGGTGTTCTCTGCGAAATGATCCGTCTCGCGCTTCGGACGCTGGTTGCGTACGAGTCGCGCATGTTCATTCGCTCCTTGCTCATGTCGGTCGTGCTTGCGTCCCCCGTGTTCGCGGCGGACTGGCCCCGGATTCTCGGTCCTTCGGATAATTGCACGACGCCGGAGGGCGGGCTGCTGCGCACCTTGCCGGAGACGCTGCCGGTGCTCTGGGAAATGGAGAAGGGCGAGGGAATGGGCGGGCCCGCGATTGCGGGTGATGCGGTGTTTGTTTTTCACCGGCTCGATGAGGATGAGGTGATCGAATGCCGTGATGCGGCGACGGGGAAGGCGCGATGGTCGCAGCGGTATCCCGCGCCGTACCGACCGCGTTACGGAGGCGGCCATGGTCCGCGAACAAGCCCGGTGGTCGCCGGTGGGCGCGTGTTCACTTTTGGCGTGACGGGCAAACTCACGGCGCTCGATGCGGCGACGGGAAAGATTTTGTGGCAGCGGGATTGTGCGCGGGACTTTGCGATGCAGCCGGCGTTCTTCGGCTACGGCTCCACGCCGCTCGTGGTGGGGGAACGGTTGATCGTGCAGCTCGGAGGGCGAGAGGAAGGCCGGCCGATCCAGTGCGCGGCGCTCGATGTCGCCACGGGCGGCAAGCTGTGGACGGCCACGCATGAGTGGGGGGCAAGTTACGCATCGCCAGTGCCTGCGACGTTGCACGGTCGCGAATGCGTGCTGGTGTTTGCCGGCGGAATGAGCCGTCCGCCGACCGGTGGATTGCTGGTGATCGAGCTTGCGAGCGGCAGGGTGCTGGGCAGCGCGCCGCACCGCGCGGACATTGCGGAGTCGGTGAATGCGTCGTCGCCCGTCGTCGTCGCGCCGAACAGCGTGTTGGTCTCCGAGGCCTACACGGCGGGCGGATTGTGCGCGGAGATTGCGCCGGATTTTTCCATCAAGACAGCGTGGAAGGACGAGGCGCTCGGGCTTTACTGGATGACGCCGATCGTCCGCGACGGCGTGCTTTTCGGAAGCGCCGGAATGAGCGAGCGCCTCGCGGAATTCACGGCGCACGACGTGGCTACGGGCCGTCAGCTGTGGCGGGATGATCTGGGCGGGAGCTTCGGCCGTGCGAGTCTGCTCGCGACTGCGGACGGTGTGCTGTGCCTGGGTGAATACGGCGATCTCGCTTGGCTGAAACTTTCCAAAACCGGCGCGCGGGTTCTTTCGCGAACGAAGCTGTTTCACGCTCCGGAGACGTGGACGCTGCCCGCGCTGTCCGGCGGGCGCCTATTTGTCTCCCAAAACGAGCCCGGAAAGTCCGCGGGCAGCCGCCGGCTTGTGTGCTACGACCTGCGGGCGAAATAGCCGGCCGGTTGACGCCGGAGGCGCGGGCACTAAGGTGGACGCGTGACGACCGGAATACCGAACTCTGAAGCAGCCGCGCGCTGCCTCGAAACACGATGAACATTGTCCTGCTCACGCCCGGCACCGGGAGCTATCATTGCGGAGTGTGCATGCGTGACAATGCGCTGGCGAAGGAACTGATCCGCCTCGGGCATCGCGCCGTGATGCTGCCGATGTATCTCCCGCTCACGCTGGATGAGAGCGCTGCGACGCCGGAGACGCCGATTTTTTTCGGCGGGGTGAGCACGTATTTGCGGGAGAAGATTCCGTTCCTCCGCAGGATGCCGCGCTGGCTCGATCGCCTTCTAAGCGCGAGGCCGCTGCTGAAGCTGCTCGCGGGAAAAGCCGCGCGCACCGGCGGTCCGGAAGTTGCGGAAATGACGATTTCCATGCTGCGCGGCGAGCAGGGAAATCAGGCCTCGGAGATCGAAGAACTCATCAAATGGCTTCGCGTGGCGTTTGATGGACAAAAGCCGGACGCCGTGTGGCTCTCCACCGCGCTCCAGGCCGGGCTCGCGCGCCGTATTCGCGCGGAACTCGGCGTGCCGGTGATCGGGTTCTTGCAGGGCGAGGACAGCTTTCTCGACGGCCTTGGACCGTTGTCGGCCCAAACGTGGAAGCTGCTCGCGGAGCGAATGCGCGATGCCACGGCTTGGGTCGCGCCGAGTCGTTATTACGCCGAACTTATGGCGCGCAGGCTCGGTTGGCGCGCGGATGATTTCCGTGTGATTCCGAACGGCGTCGCAATCCCCGATCCGCTTCCGCGCGATACGCAGCCTTCCATCGGCTATCTCGCGCGCTTTGTCCCGGGCAAGGGCATCGGACATCTTGTGGAGGCGTTCATTTTGTTGCATCGCGAAATGCCGGACGTGCGGCTCCGTTGTGCGGGTTCGATGACGGACGGTGACGCGAAATACGTGGAGACGCTGAAGGCCCGCTTGCGCGAGGCCGGATGTGCGGATGCCGTGGAGTGGAGGCCCAATGTCACGCTCGCGGAAAAGCAGGCGTTTCTTGCGGGCGTCACGGTTTTCTCCGTGCCGGCGACCTACAGCGAAGCGTTCGGCATGTATGTCATCGAAGCGCTTGCCGCCGGGACGCCGGTCGTGCTGCCGGAGCTCTCAGCCTTTCCGGAGATCGTGCAGGCAAGCGGCGGCGGCGTTCTTTTTGCGCCGGGCCAAAGCGACCGCGCGTTTGCGGAGAATCTCGCAGCTGCGCTCACGACGCTGTTGCGCGAGCCGGCGAAGTGCCGTGCGCTCGGTGAGGCGGGACGAGTCGCGGCGATGCGGGAGTTTTCGATGACACGCCTCGCAGAGCGGCTCGTGGAGCTGACTGCCTCGTGTGCTCCGCGTTAGCGTCCGCCCCAGAAGAAGCCTTTGTAGAAGAAGTCGTAGTCCTCCTTCGTCACCGAGGGGCGCCACCAGTCGTCTTTGAAGACCTTCCTGTGCGCGCGTTCCTCGTCGGTCTCGGATAGCACGTCGGTCGTCGGCTTTGGTGGCGTCACGCAACCTGCGGCGCAGAGAATCGTGGCACACGCTGCGGCGCGGAATGTGAGTCTGAGAATCATGGCGCGCATCGTTGCACGAAATGGCGGATTCGTCATCCAGTTTGGTTTTGCGGGGAGCGTCGTGCTTTCTGCATGGAAATCTTGCGCCTCGGAAATGCGCCGGTAGAGTGCGCGCGATTTTAAGCCGACCAATGAATATCACACGCCGCCACGTCATCGCAGGAGTTATCGGAATATTCGCGGGCCTTTTCGCGCCAGCGTCCGCCGAGGCACAACTCTTCGGTCGCGGCGGCGGGCGGGGCACTTCCGGCTATGACGCAAGTGCATGGGTGATTGCCGATTCCACGACCGGTGTGGTGCTTGATTCCTCAAATGCGACCCGGCGTTTGCAGGTGGGCAGCATCACGAAAATCGCGACGGCGATGGTGCTGCTCGATTGGGTCACCGCGAAAGGCGGAAGTCTGAGCGAACTCGCCACGGTGCCGGATACGATCGCGCCGCTGGCCAGCCCGAACAGCATCGGTCTTCAAGTCGGCGACCGCATTTCGCTGCGCGACGCGCTTTATGCCTCGATGATGCAGAGCGACAATCAGGCCGCCGAGACGATTGCCGTGCACGTCGGCCGGCAGCTCGGTGGCGGCGACAATGATCGCGCTGCTGCGGACTACTTTGTTGCGCAGATGAATGCGCTTTCGCGGAAGCTCGGAATGCGCAGCACGCGGTTCTTGAACGCCCACGGGCTTGATGATCTGGAAGGCCCCACGCCCTATTCCACGGCGGGTGACGTGGCGCTTCTCGCGAACTATGCGGTCGGCCACAGCGGCTTCACATTTTACACCTCACAGAAGGATCGGAAGATCAGCTGGAACACCGCGACCGGCGAACTCGCGAGCGCGCAGCTTAAGAACACGAACGAATTGCTCGGTGGATTGATCGACGGAATGAAAACCGGAACCACGCGCAAGGCTGGTCCGTGTGTCGTGGTGAGCGCGGCGAAGCGCCCCGAGAGCCGGCAGGAGGGCGAACAGTTCATCATTAACCCACGGCGCTTGACCGTAGTCGTGCTTGGCTCGCCGACGCGCTTCGACACAGCGCGGAGTCTTTTGGACCGTGGATGGGAACTTCTGGATGAATGGGCTGCCGCGGGCCGCCCGCTGAAAGGTTGGAGATCAAAACGATGAGCAAAACGATTGGTGTGTTGACGAGCGGGGGCGACTGTCCCGGATTGAATGCGGTGCTGCGCGGCGTGGTGTGTGCGGCAAAACATCCGGAGCGAAACTGGAAGGTTATCGGATTCAAGGACGGTTACGAAGGGTTGCTCGGCGAGGATATGTTCATGGAGCTGACGCTCGCGAACACCGAGGGAATTACTGCTCACGGCGGAACGATTCTCGGAACGACGAACCGCGGGCATTTCGTCAGCAAAGTCGGCGGCGGAAACAAGAGCCGCATTTCCGACGAAGTGATTGCGAAGACGAAGGCGATCCTTAAGCGGCTTGAGATTGATGCGTTGATCACCATCGGCGGCGACGGTTCGCTTTCCACGTCACAGCAGCTTTTTGAAAACGGCATTCCTGTCATCGGCGTGCCGAAGACGATCGACAACGATTTGGAGGCGACGTCCATGACCTTTGGCTTCGACAGCGCCGTTGCGTGTGTGACGGACGGTCTGGATCGCCTTCACACTACGGCCCGCGCGCACAAGCGCATCATGATTATCGAAGTGATGGGCCGCCACGCCGGATGGATCGCGCTCTATGGCGGGCTCGCCGGCGGTGCGGATGCGATTTTGATTCCGGAGATTCCCTACTCGATGGACAAACTCGCGGATTTCGTGCGCAAGCGGAGTGAAGAAGGACACCCAAGCACGCTGATTGTTGTGGCGGAAGGTGCTACGGCAATTGGAAGGCGGGAGCAGTATCGCGCGGGTGCAGGCGGAGAATACCGCCTCGGCGGCATCGGCGACACGGTTGCGCGCGAACTCGACAAGCGCATTAATGCGGAATCACTGGTGAAGGAAATCCGCACGTGCGTTCTCGGTCACCTTCAGCGAGGCGGCGACCCGACAACGCTCGACCGCATTCTCGGCACGCGGTTTGGCGTGAAAGCGGTGGATCTTATTCAGGCCGGCAAATTCGGCCACATGGTGAGCTATCTGAACTACTCGGTTCTCGACGTGCCCATTGCCACTGCGGTGCGCAAACTGAAGACCGTCTCGCCCGATAATCAAATGGTCGAAACGTGCCGTGCGATCGGAATTTCGTTCGGGGATTAGCTTTCCGACCGCCGGGCGCAGACGTGAAATCTTTTGCCATGGCACCGGACTTGCGTTAGCGTCTCGGAATTCATGGCACTTATCCGCAACATTTTCTGGATCGCGTTCTTCGTCGTGGCGACTTTTGCCTTCATCGTGCTTTTCGAGCACGGCCCCACGAACTTCGCGGACAACGCGAAAAGGGAGCTGACCGAGCTTTCGGTGATCTTCGGGGTGCAATCGAAAGCCGATTCGAAGAAGTCTCCGTAGCGGCCAGGTGGCGGTGTGCGCCGCCTCTCGGGACCACTTTCCGTTTGTGCGATGGAGCGTGGAGAGGGTCGTGCTGTCGCAATTTTGGCATTGCAATTGCTCAGAAATGAGATGCGCTAGAAATGTCCTCTTTTTGAGGAAAAACCAACAACATTGCGGTCACGTTTTGCGCAGACCGCTCAAAAATAGACACCAACAACACAAAAAATGGCAAAGTACAAACTCGAATACGTGTGGCTCGACGGATATGAGCCCACCCCAAACCTCCGCAGCAAAACCCAGATCAAGGAATTCGCGGAATTTCCCACCCTTGAGAAGCTCCCGATGTGGGGCTTTGACGGCAGTTCGACCCGCCAGGCCGAGGGCCGCAGCTCCGATTGCATGCTGAAGCCTGTCGCTTGCTATCCGGACCCGGCCCGCACGAACGGCGTCCT
>SXGQ01472132.1_pt1 | contig 20452 bp, 16 predicted proteins | sample 3178371 | NCBI WGS metagenome assembly SXGQ01 (sample SAMN11356859, study PRJNA531348) | freshwater metagenome | isolation source: freshwater sample F1-20 | place: China: Fuxian Lake, Yuxi | collected 2017-12-25 | reverse complement strand
TTCCAGTTCTTCCCTCGCGCCGCATTGGACAGACTCTGCTTGCCGGAGACCGACCGCGAAAGCATTTGGCCGTGGTTCTGGCAGCATCGTGGCGGCTTCTTCGCCGCGCATTGCCATTGGCATGACAGCGGACGCAACGAGTGGACGCTTGAGCAGTCGAACGTATCGCCCCTTTGACACTCCTGTAGCGACGGTCTGCGACCGCCGACGGCGCCTTGGTTCCGCAGAGAATCGGCGGTCACAGAACGCCGCTACAGCGGTTCACGCCAGAATCCCTTTCACCACTCGCCCCTCCTCGCCGACGCCCGTGAGCCGCACATCGAGGCCCTGGAACTTCACCGTGAGCCGCTGGTGATTGATGCCGAGTTGGTGCAGCAGCGTCGCTTGCAGGTCGTGGACGTGGACGACGTTTTCCACCGAGGCGTAGCCCAACTCGTCCGTCGCGCCGTAAGTTGTCCCGCGCTTTACGCCGCCGCCGCAGAGAAACATCGAGAAGCCCTTCATGTGATGGTCGCGGCCGGGGCCGCCCTTGTTCGACTGCGCCATCGGCGTGCGCCCGAACTCGCCGCCCCAGACGATGAGCGTGTCGTCGAGCAGGCCGCGCTGCTTGAGGTCCTTGACGAGCGCGGCGGTGGCGCGGTCCACGTTCGCGGCGTTGCCTTGGATGAACTTCACCAGGTCGTTGTGATGGTCCCAGTCGCGGTGATAAAGCTGGATGAAACGCACGCCGCGCTCCGCGAGCCGGCGCGCGAGCAGGCAGTTCGACGCGAAGGAGCCATCGCCCGGCTTGCAGCCGTAGCTGTCGAGGATGTGCTGCGGCTCGTTCGTCACGTCCACCAAGCCGGGCACCGCCGTCTGCATCTTGAAGGCCAGCTCGTATTGCGCGATGCGCGTGGCCAGCTCGGGGTCATTATCGAACTGCTGCTGGCCGCGACTTAGCGACTGCACCGCCGCGACCACGTCGTGCTGCTGCGCGGCTGTGACGCCGGGCGGGCGATTGAGGTAAAGCACCGGGTCGCCCTTCGAGCGCATTGCGACGCCTTGGAATTGTCCCGGCAAAAATCCGCTGTGCCATTGCCGCACGGAAATCGGCTGTGGGCTGCGGCCCTCCGTGGAAGTCAGCACCACGAAGCCGGGCAAATCCTCGCTCTCACTGCCGAGGCCGTAGAGCACCCACGAACCCATCGAGGGCCGGCCCTGAATCATCGTGCCCGTGTTCATCAACGTGTGCGCCGGGTCGTGGTTGATGGCGTCGGTCTTCATCGAGCGGATCACCGTCAGCTCGTCCGCGACCGTGCTGAGGCGCGGGAAGATTTCCGAAATCTCCGTGCCGTTCTGCCCGCACTTTTTGAAAGCGAACTGCGGCGCAAAGCATTTCAACGTCTGCTCCTGCAACTGCGCGAGCTGTTGCCCGGCGGTGAACGAATCCGGCATCGGCTGCCCATGGAGCTTCGCGAGCTGAGGCTTGTAATCGAACGTCTCCAAGTGCGACGGCCCGCCCGCCATGTAGAGCCAGATGATGCGCTTCGCGCGCGGCGCGAAGTGAAGCGGGTTCACCACGCCACCCCAGCGGGAGGATTTGGCATCCGCGGCCAGACCCGCACGGCCCAGCAACGAAGACAACGCCATCAATCCGACACCCGTGCGCCCGAGGAACGCCCGTCGGCACAGGGGGGCGGCTTGCGGCGTGGTCCTCATGCCAGAATTCCCTGAATTGGTTTCGCGCCTTCTACGCCGGAGAGCTTTACGTCGAGGCCTTGAAACTTCACGGACAGGCGTGAGTGGTCAATGCCGAGGAGCTTGAGAAGGGTCGCGTGCAGGTCGTGGACGTTCACGATGTTCTCGACGGCGGAGTAGCCGAGCTCGTCGGTCGCGCCGTAGCTGACGCCGCCTTTGATGCCGCCGCCCGCGAGCCAGATGCTGAAGCCGGCGTTGTGGTGGTCGCGACCGCTGCCGCCCTGGCTCATGGGCGTGCGGCCGAACTCGCCGGCCCAGACGATGAGGGTGTCCTGAAGCATCCCGCGCTGCTTAAGGTCGGTGATGAGCGCCATGCACGCGCGGTCAATCTCGGCGGCCTTGAGCGTCACGCCGTCCTTCACGCCGCCGTGATGGTCCCAGTCCTTGTGGTAGAGCTGAATGAACCGCGTGCCGCGCTCGGCGAGTCGGCGCGCGAGGAGGCAGTTCGCCGCGAACGAGCCATCGCCGGGTTTGCAGCCGTAGAGGTCCATGACGGTCTGCGGCTCCTTCGAGGTGTCCATCAGCTCGGGCACGCTGGCCTGCATTAGGAAGGCCATTTCATACTGCGCGATGCGCGTGGCGATTTCCGGGTCGTCCACGATGGAGTCGTATTTCTTGTTGAGCGAATTGACGGCTTGCACCACGTCGCCTTGCTGGTCGCGCGTCACGCCGCCGGGAGTGCCAAGATACATCACGGCGTCGCCCTTGCTGCGGAGTTGCACGCCTTGGAAGCGGCTGGGCAACAGCCCCGCCGACCACTGCCGCGCGGCGATGGGCTGGTTTTGCCCCCCCTTGCCGAGCGAAGTCAGCACCACGAAGCCGGGCAAATCCTCTGCCTCCGTGCCGAGGCCGTAAGTGACCCACGCGCCCGCGCTGGGGCGGCCCGCGATTTGCGAGCCGGTGTTCATGAACATGTGCGCCGGGTCGTGGTTAATGGCCTCGGTGGTCATCGAGCGGATGAGGCACATCTCGTCGGCCACGGTGCCTATCTGCTCGAAGAGTTCGCAGAACTCCAGCCCGTTCTTGCCGAACTTCTTGAAGCCGAGCTGTGGCCCGTAGCACGTGAGTTTGGCACCCTGTAGCTGGGCGATTTGCTTGCCCTTGGTGAACGACTCCGGCATCGGCTCGCCGTGCATTTTGGCGAGCTGCGGCTTGTAATCCCACGTCTCCAAGTGTGACGGCCCGCCGGCCATGGTGAGCCAGATGACGCGCTTGGCCTTCGCCGGGAAGTGCAGCGGGTTCACGACACCGGGCCACTTGTCTTTCTTGGCCGTCGCGGCGGATTTCCTCGCGGCCGCGAAGAGTGGGGAGTTCAGCAACGAAGCCAGAGCGAAGCCACCGACGCCCTGCGCGGTGCGGCCGAGGAAGAGGCGGCGGTTGTGGGAGGCGGCGAGGAGGGGAGAGTTCATAGGGAGTCCAAAGTCCAAAGTCGGTTAGTTCGGTTGTTTGTCGGTTGTTCGATACTTGCTGCCACGCAGTTGCGAGCGCGTGAGGTAGCCCATCATGCCAGCAATGGCCCGGCTGGTTTCGATGGCCAAAGCTTTCATCGCTTTGAACTCGGCGTCCGTGACGTAAGCTTCATCCAAAGCCACGTAAAGCTGTGTGAGCGAACCTCGCCGCAGGAGCCTTTCGCCTGCGAGAGAAACTGAAGGAACTCTTTGTCGCCGCCCCGCTCGAAGCCCTCGGCGATGTTCGAGGTGACCGAGATGCAGGCCCACCGAATCTGGTCGCGGAGCGCGTAGTCCTTGCCGAACTCCCCGCCTCGCGATGCGCGATAGACCGCCTGCGTCAGCGCGCGGCCCTTCTGCCCGGAAGCCAACTCCTCAAATATCTCGATGCGGGCCATAGGTTTCTAAGGGGTCCAAAGTCCAAGAGTCCAAGGTCCAAAGGCGCTGTGCGTTCGGGCGCTCAGGTTGCGAGAAGCGTTGTCAGGACTAGGCGGCGAAGTCCGAGCGGCCAAGGAAACACGCTGGCGAGCGAACGCCAGACTTTGGACTTTGGACTTCATCACGAGCGGGTAATGGTCTCGTGCAAGTTGAGGATAACCCGCGCGACGCTGGTCCACGCGGCGAGTTCGGCTTGGCCGGCGGCGGGGGGCAACGAAGCGAGGCCGACTTTCAGGAGCGACTCGGCGGCTTTCGTGTCGGCCTTGTATTGCGCGAGGTGCTTGTCGAAAAGCGCGCGGGCGGTGGCGAGTTCGTCGGGGCGCGGGGCGCGGGCGAGCGCTTGCCGCCAAGCCCACGTGATGCGCGCCGTCGCGTCGCCGCTCGACTCCTTCACGATGCGACCGGCGAAGGCGCGGGCAGACTCGACGTAGGTCGGGTCGTTGAGCAGCACGAGCGCCTGCTGCGGGATGTTCGAGCGCGTGCGCTCGGCAGCGCATTCCTCCCGGCTTGGGGCGTCGAACGCGAGCATCGAGGGATGCAGGAAGCTGCGCTGCCACCACGTGTAAAGCCCGCGCCGGAACTGGTCGTCGCCCTTGCTCGCGTCGTAGCTGCGGACGGGGAAGTTCAAGTTCTCCCAATAGCCGTCGGGCTGATACGGCTTCGCGCTCGGACCGCCAATCTTCGGGTTCAGCAATCCCGCGATGGTCAGCGCGTTGTCGCGGACCAACTCGGCGTCCACGCGCCAGCGGCTCTGGCGCGCGTGCTCGCGGTTCTCGGGGTCACGCGTCAGCAAGTCCTTCGACGCGACGGAAGTCTGGCGATACGTCGCGCTCGTCACGATGGTGCGGACCAAGTGCTTCACGTCCCAGCCGCTTGCCACGAACTCGCTCGCGAGCCAGTCGAGCAACGCGGGGTTCACCGGCGGCTCGCCCTGCGCGCCCATGTCGTCGAGCACCTTCGAGAGGCCGGTGCCGAAGAACTGTTTCCACAGCCGGTTGGCGAACACGCGGGCGGTCAGCGGGTTGTCCTTCGCGACAATCCACTCGGCCAAATCCGCGCGCGTCAGCGGCGCGTCAGGCTTCGCATCGCGCTTGATGGACCCGGGCAGGAACGCCGGCAGCGCGGGCTGCATCACCGGGCCGCTCTCGTCCATCCAGTTGCCGCGCGGCAGAATGCGGACCGTGCGCTTCGTCTCCGAGGACACCGAGACAATGCACTTGGGCACCTTCGCCTCGTAATCCGTCTTCGCCTTCTTCGCGGCGGCGAGGTCGCCGCGCAGCTTGGCCAGCTCGGGCGCAAGGCTCTTGAAGTGCGCGAGCAACTTTTCCTTCTGCGCGGCGGTGCGCTTGTCGGTGGTGACTTTGAAAATCGCCGCGATGTCCGCCGGAGGCGCGGGCGGCAGCGCCGTGCGGGCGGCCTCGACTTCCGTCGTGGTGCCGAGCCGGAACTTGCCGAGCAGGTGGTCCTTCGTTGTGCCGAACTGCAGCAAATCCACCGTGAGCGATTCGCCAGCGGCCAAGTTCAGCGGCTCAGCAAGCCCGAGGACAAGATTCTGCGCATGGCCGGCTTCGGGGAGAATTGCCCAGCCTGCCGTGCCGTTCTTCGCGTCACCATCAATCGTCGAGGCGGCGGTCCAGCCCTTGTTTGGATTCTTCTCGGTGTGGCTGGTCTGCTCGATGGTCGCGTGCGCGGATGCGAACTTCACCTTTTCTGGCTCGCCTTTGGCGCGCTTCACGGTTGCGACAACTTCGGAGAGAATGAAATTGCCGTTGGGCGCGCGGCCCGGGCCTTTGCTGGGCAACGAATCGTCCGGCAACGCTTCCAGCCGCAGGCCCGTGACGCCGGTGAGCGTGTTCGTGATGGTGACGGAGTAAGTGTCGTTCTCCGTCGCCTTGCCGCTGGCGAGCACGGAGCCGTCGCCTTGGATGGCGAGTTTGGCATTCTTGGCCGACGCGACCTTCGCGGGCTTCAGCGGCTTCCACTTCGCGTCGTGCTGCACAGCGGCGAATGCGGCGTCCTGCCACTTCTCCAACGCGCTCGCGAGCTGCGGCTGCGGGCCATCGAAGTCTTTTTGCAGCCGCGCTGCCTCGCCATCCAGCCGCGCGAGTTCCTTCGTGTCCGCGTCGCTGGGCACCATCATGCCGTCCTCGCGCCTACCCACGATGGCTTCCTTGATGTCCGCGAAGAACGCGCCGAGCGAGTAGAAGTCGCGCTGCGCGATGGGGTCGAACTTATGGTCATGGCACTGCGCGCAACCGGTTGTCTGCGCGAGCCAGACTGTGCCGACGGCGCGGACGCGGTCGGTGAGATAGCGCTGCTCGTAGTCCTTCGCTTGCGCGCCGCCTTCCTCGGTGGAGAGGATGAGGCGGTTGAAAGCGGAAGCCACGCGCGTTTCCAAATTCGCGTTGGGAAACAAGTCGCCCGCGAGTTGCTCGCGCGTGAACTGGTCGAAGCGCTTGTTCTCGTTGAACGCGCGGATGACGTAGTCGCGATAAGGGAAGATGTTGCGCGGTGTGTCCGAGTGGTAGCCGATGGTGTCCGCGTAACGCACCACGTCCAGCCAGCCGATGGCCATGCGCTCGCCGTAGTGCGGCGAGGCGAGCAGGCGCTCGACGAGCTTCGCGTAGGCGTCGGGAGATTTGTCATTCGCGAACGCGTCCACTTCCTCCGGCTTCGGCGGCAGGCCGAGCAAATCGAAGTGGAGCCGGCGCGCGAGCGTGCGGCGGTCGGCCTCGGCAGCGGGCTTCAACCCAATCTCCTTCAACCGCGCCTGCACGAGCACATCCACGCCGTTCTTGCCGGCGGGCACAACGGGCAGCTTCGGCGCGACGTAGGCCCAATGCGTCTGATACTCGGCGCCCTCGGCGACCCAGCGCTTGAGCAAGTCCTTCTGCACGGGCGTTAGCTTCTTGTGCGAGTCCGGCGGCGGCATGAGGTCATCGGCGTCCTTCGTAAAGATGCGTTTCACCAACTCGCTTGCGTCGGCCTTGCCGGGGACGAAGGCCTTTACCGCGAGCGCATCCGCGCGCACGTCGAGCCGCAGCTTGGCCTCGCGCTTCTTCTCGTCCGGCCCGTGGCAGTAGAAGCAGTTGTCCGAGAGGATTGGCCGGATGTCGCGGTTGTAATCCACTTTCTTCGCGCGGGCGGCGGGCGCGGCGAGGGAAGTGGTCAGCAGGGCGACGGAGGCGAGAGCGAGGAGCAAGCGAGTTGACGTCATAAAATGGCTTCGTTTGACCCGTGCCGTCTTGGTGGAATTCACCTGGCACGGACGGGGCCAGCGGGGCAACTTTCAGGCAGCGCAATCGGTTGGGCAATGGTGATCCCGGTGCACTACAAAAGCACTCGGCAAACGTGCGACGTCGTGAGATTGTCCGGCTCAGTCGCGCGTCCATGACCACGGCCACCGCAACGCTCACCGCGGCTCCGACGGAAACGTCTGTTCGCTGCGCCGCCATCCCGTGGCATCTCGCCATCGCGGTGTGCGGCGCGTGCTGCATCCCGCTGGGCGCGCTCTGGGACATCTCGTGGCACATGAGCATCGGGCGCGACACGTTCTGGACGCCGGCGCACATCGTCATCTACCTCGGCGGCGTGGTGCCGGGATTGACTTGCGGCTGGCTGGCGCTGCGGGCGACGTTCTTCGGCTCGGCGGCCGAGCGCGCGGCGACGGTGAGCTTCTGGGGCGCGCGCGCGCCGCTGGGCGCGTGGTGTTCTATCTGGGGCTGCTTCGGGATGCTGACTTCCGCGCCGTTCGACGACTGGTGGCACAACACCTACGGGCTGGACGTTCAAATCCTTAGTCCGCCGCACGCGCTGCTGGCTGTCGGGATGTTCAGCGTGGTGCTGGGCGTGCTGCTGCTGGTGCTGTCGTGGAAGAACAGCGTTCCCGAGGCGCAGCGCGGTGGCGTCGCGAAGCTCTTCGTGTTCATGGTCGGCATCATGACGGCGACGAACTCCATCATCGTGATGGAATACAGCTTCCCGAACTCTCAGCACGCGATGACGTATTACCTCATCCTGTGCGGGCATTACCCGGCGCTGCTGGTGATGACGGCGCGCGCCGGGAACCTTCGTTGGGGCGCGACGTGCGCGGCGGGAGTGTATATGGCGCTCTACGCGGTCCTCATTTGGATTCTCCCGCTCTTCGCCGCGCAGCCGATGCTCGCACCGATCTACAACCCGGTGACGAGCATGGTCCCGCCTCCGTTCCCGGCGTGGCTCGTGGTGCCGGCGGTGGTGATGGACTTCCTAGTGGGATGGGCAAAACGCGTGCCGGCGACTTCCAGTCGCCGCCCGGAGGCAGCGAATGCAACAGACGGCGATTGCAAATCGCCCGCACCGTGGTGGCGTGACTGGCTGCTCGCGATTGCGCTGGGCGTGGCGTTTCTCGGTCTGGTGCTGCCGGTGCAATGGAACTTCTCCGCCTTCATGTTGAGTCCCGCATCGGACAACTGGTTCTTCGCCGACCACCGCCACTGGCCTTACTCCTCGAACCTCGGCCCGTGGATGAATGATTTCTGGCGCTTGGACCACGACCCGGTGACGGCGCGCGGGCTGGTCTTCGCGCTCGTGCTCGCGTGCGGTGCGTGCCGTGTGGGCCTGTGGTTCGGCAACTGGATGCTCAAGGTGCGGCGATGAAGGAAAAGCTTTTGCCGCGAAAGGGCGCAGAGAGTGCAACGCAGAAGGAATCGGGAAACGTCCAGCGTTCAACGTTCAACTTTCAACGTCCAGAGGCGCGCTCGTTCGATGTTGGGCGTTGGACGTTGAACGTTGAACGTTTCCCCTTTGAGTCCTTTGCGCCCTCTTGTGGCAAAAGTTGTCTTCTCAGTCTGTTCCTCCTCCTGTCGCTTGCCTCGCCCGTCGGGGCGCATATCGGCAGCCCGAACGTCATCTTCGAAGGCAAGGCCGGGCCGCATCCGGTGCGCGTGGTGGTGCGGCCGCCGGAGGTCGTGCCGGGACTGGCAGAGATTTCCGTGCGCGCGCTCGGGCCGGGCGTGACGCGCGTCGCGGTGCTGCCGGTGTTCTGGCGGGTGGGCAAGGGCGGCACGCCACCGCCCGACATTGCCCAACCCGTGCGCGGCGAAACGAACCTCTACACCGCCACGCTCTGGCTGATGACGCCCGGGGCTTACAGCGTTCACGTCAGCGTCGAGGGAACCGGCGGCACCGGCGAAGTGATGGTGCCGGTCAACAACGTCGCCTTGGTGCGAAAGGAAATGGTGCCCGCCTTTGCGACGATGCTGGTCGTGCTAGGCGTCATTCTCTTCATCGCGGCGGTGCGGCTTGTCGGCGCTGCGTGGGGCGAGTCGGTCTTGAAACCGGAAGAGGAAATCGCGGGGCCCGTCCGCATCCGCTCCACGCTCGCAATGATTGCCAGCACGATGCTCTTCACCGGCATGGTCGTGGGCGGCAAGTCGTGGTGGGACTCTGTGGACCGCGACTTCCGCACCAACCGCCTCTACCGCCCGCTTCCGGTGCTGACGGAGGTGTTCACCACGAACGGCCAGCCTGTGCTGCGTCTGCGCGTGGACACGAGCGGCGCCGGGATGCGGCACTGGACGCCGCTTGCGCCCGACCACGGCAAGCTCATGCACCTCTTCCTCATCCGCGACGAGGAGCCGGACACGTTCGCGCACCTGCATCCCGTGCAGCGCAACGCAACGACGTTTGAAGCTGCGCTGCCGCCGCTGCCGCCGGGCCGATACTCGGTCATCGCGGATGTGTCGCATGAAAGCGGCTTCACGCAGACGCTCACGGCGAAGGCTGATTTGCCGGAGCCGTCCGCGAGCTTCGCCAATGTGCCGCGTCGCGCCGGTGCGTCCGACCCGTTCTGTGGCGTGCCCGTTCGCCGCGCAACAGGTGACGACTCTGTCACGGCCTTCGACGCGGACGACTCGTGGCACTTCGGCGAGCCGCAGCCCGCGAGCGCGCCGGATTCATGCCGCCTGCCGGGCGGCTACGTGATGCAGTGGGAACGGAGTGGCGCGTTGATGACGAAGCGTGAGGCTCCGCTGCGCTTCAAGGTGCTCAAGCCCGACGGTTCCCCCGCGCTGCTCGAACCTTACATCGGCATGAACGGCCATGCAGCGGTTCGGCGCGCGGACGGAAACGTGTTCGCGCATCTGCATCCGGTCGGAACCATCTCGATGGCGGCTCAGGAGGTCTTTGCGAAGCGTGAGGTGAACCGGGAAAAGCAGGATGGGAAAGCAGCGCGCGTCGAGACCAAGGAGTTGGTTCCCGCCACCGGCAGGCCACCGCACGCCGACGGTCTCACGGACACTGTCGCATTCCCTTACGAGTTCCCCAGCGCAGGTCGCTATCGCCTCTGGATTCAAGTGAAGAGAGAAGGCCGAGTGCTAACGGGTGTCTTCGATGCCGAGGTGGTTGACGGGAAGTAATTGTAGAGGCGCTCTGTGAGCGCCGGCCGAGTTATCGAAGGCGGCGCAAACTCGGCGGTCACAGACCGCCGCTACAGGGGACAGGCGCGCCCTACCTCGCTACTGCTTCGCTCCACCTTCGCGCGTCATCGGCACGAAGCGCACGGGAAGGATGGCCTGACGCCGCACTTCGCCGCCGCGCTTCTCCAGCAGCACCAACTCCTGCATGCCGCCGTCAGGGCCGACGGGGATGATCATGCGGCCGCCTTCCTTGAGCTGCTCGATGAGCGGCTGCGGCACCTGATCCGGTGCGCAGGTCACGATGATGGCGTCGAAGGGTGCGTGCTCCGGCCAGCCCTTGTAGCCGTCGCCTGCTCGCACGAAGACGTTGGTGTAGCTGAGCCGACGCAGATCAGCCTCGGCGCGCTTGGCGAGCGGCTCGACGATCTCGATGGTAAAGATTTCCTTCACGAGGCCGGAAAGAATCGCCGCCTGATAGCCGGAGCCAGTGCCGACTTCGAGAACCTTGTCGGTCCGAAGCGGCTTCAGTTGCTCCGTCATGAACGCAACGATGAACGGCTGAGAAATAGTCTGCCCGTGGCCGATGGGCAGGGGACGGTCGTCGTAAGCACTGAAGCGGACATCCTCGGGCACGAACTCATGGCGCGGCACGGCGCGCATTGCGGTGAGCACTCGCTCGTCCTTGATGCCGCGTCCGGGGCCGGTGAGTTGATCGTGCAACATGCGGTGTCGGGCGTTTGTGAAGTCGCGGTCTTTGTCCGGCGTGCATCCGACGGCGAGCCAGAGGCACGCGAAGACCAAGGCTGGCAAATCGAGGCGGTGCATCGTCAGCGGCAGCATAGCGCGGGCGGGGGATTGGGAAACTGAGAAGTTCGGCGTGCGGCATTGTTCAGGCAGGTCGCGTCTCTCCCAGCGCGCCGGTTGGGCGACCGGATAATTCAGCGGCTCGCTGGGGACAGACGCGCCCTACCCGCACCGCTACTTCGCTCACACCAGCTTTTTCAACCGCGCGTCCTCCGACAGCTTCTTCACCAGCTCTTTGATTTTCTGTGACTGGCTCTTGTGCGCGACGAGCGTGGCGTCGTCGGTCTGCACGATGATGCTGTCGCGCAGGCCCACGATGCAAATGGGCGTGCGCAGCTGCTTGCTGCGGGCGTCGTAGATGATGTTCCGCGCGGCGTCCACGTGGATGAAGTCGGCCACGGCGCAATTACCCTCGGCGTCGGGCTTCACGTGGTGCGCGAGCGCGTTCCACGAGCCGAGGTCGTCCCACGCGAAAGAGCCGTCGGCCACGACGACGTTCTGCGCCTTTTCCAGCAGCGCGTAGTCAATCGAGACCTTCTTGATGTCCGGGTATTCCTTCGCCAGCACCTTGGCGAGTTTCGCGGGCGACTTCGCGGCGTCGAACCACCGGTGGCACGCGGCGGCCATCTCCGGCTGATGCGCTTCGAGGCCGTTCGTCACGGTGACAAAGCTCCAGATGAACATCCCGGCGTTCCAGCGATACTGGCCGCTGTTCACGTATTCGAGCGCGGTCTCGTAGTTGGGTTTCTCCACGAAGCGCTCGGCCTTGAACATCGCGGTCTTGTATTTTTTCACGCCAGCGGGCGGGGGCAACTCGTTGCCGGTGCGGATGTAGCCGTAGCCCGTGGCCGGCTCGGTGGGCTTGATGCCAATGGTCACAATGGCCTGCCCGCACGCCGCGAGGTCGAAGCAATCGCCCAGCACGGTCTGAAACTTCTTCTCCTCCGGGATGACGTGGTCCGCCGGCAGCACGGCCATGACGCCCGTGGTCGAGCGCGCGCCGACGATGGCCGCGCCGAGAGTGACCGCCGCGCAGGTGTCGCGTCCGACCGGCTCGGCCACGACGTTTTCCTTCGGCAGCTTGGGCAACTGCCTGCGCACCTCGGGAGCCTGCACGGCGTTGGTGATGACGAAGATGTTCTCGTGCGGCACCAGCGGCGTGACGCGGGCCACGGCCTGCTGGAGGAACGAGCTGTCGCCGAGGAGCTTGATGAGCTGCTTGGGCGTCTTCTCGCGGCTGACCGGCCAGAAGCGCTCGCCGCGCCCTCCGGCCATGATGATGACGAAGCGGTCCTTTGTTCTGGCGGAGTCGGAGGATTTCATTGCGTGGGCAGTGAGTTCAATTGCGGACACCAAACGCGTCAACGCAGCCGCACCGAATCCGAACGCAGGTCAGGTCGCCGGTCCAGCCACGTCGAGGATCGCGAACGGCTGGTTCGCAAAACCATCGGCAGGCGGCCCATCGGCTTTGACCGGCGCGGACCGGTGCCCGCCGGGGGCTGCCGACCTTGCAGCATTGGCGACGATGTCGTTGATGATCGGCTTGGCGATAGGCTCGTGATGCTCGGCCCCGGCAATCTCTCCCTGGTCGTTTTTGGTGGGATGCTTGGCGCGCTTGTTCCGGGGGTGCGGGCTGATCATCACGTTGATGGTCTTGCCCATCAGCTTGGGGGAGAAGTCGGGGTGGCCCCACGGCGCGGCTTCCTTGAGAAAACGCGCGACGACCTGTTCGCCGATTTCCTTGTGCGCCATCTCGCGACCACGGAAACGGAGCTGGATCTTTACCTTCATGTCCTCGCACATGAAATCAATCGCATGCGCCAGCTTCACGCCGAAGTCATGCGGATCAATGTTCGGCGAGAGCTGCACTTCCTTCACCTTGTTGGCGTGCTGGTGCTTCTTCGAGTCCTTGTCCTTCTTGGCCTGCTCGTAGCGGAACTTGCCGAAGTCCACGAGCCGGCAGACGGGCGGCACGGCGTTGGGCGCGATCTCCACCAAGTCCACCGAATGATTCCGGGCCAGGGTGAGGGCTTCAGCGAGGGTGATCACCCCAAGCTGCTGCCCCGAAGGGCCGATGACGCGGACTTCCCGGGCGCGAATCTTCCCGTTGATTCGATAGGCCGGCGCGGGGGGGGTGCGAGGGGAAAAGGGGCGGCTCAAAGCGCCCTCTCCGTGTGAAGGTTATCCATGCGAGATGTCGAAACTGGCTTCTGTCATGCAGCGAATCACGCGGATTACTACGAAGTCGGCACGCCCAGCGCAAGTGAAATATGGGCGGCGGCGATTGCGTTGAGGCTCCATCACAGCCTCAACGGAGAAATTCCTTGCCCCCACGCCCGCCGCCGGAATGATTCCGCCGCCGCCGATGCTCACCACGCTCCGCATCAAGAACCTCGCCCTCGTGGACGACCTCACGCTCGAACTGCGCCCCGGCTGCAACGTCATCACCGGCGAGACCGGCGCGGGCAAGTCCATCATCATCGGCGCGCTGAACCTCGTCCTCGGCGAGCGCGCCGACCGCACGCTCATCCGCGCGGGCGCGGAGAGTTGCGCGGTCGAGGCGGTGTTCGACGTGGCCAAGCTGCGCAGGTCGCTTGCCTCCTTGCTGGAGGAACACGGCCTGGAGCCGTGCGAGGAAAACCAGCTCGTTCTCAAGCGCGTCTTCACCGCCGCCGGCGCGAACCGCCAGTTCGTCAACAGCTCGCCCACCACGCTCGCCATGCTGGCCGCCATCGGCGAGGGCCTCGTGGACATGCACGGTCCGCACGACCACCAATCGCTGCTGCACCCGGCCAAGCAGCTCGCCATCCTCGACGCATTCGGTGGGCTGCAAGCGCAAGTCGCCGCGTTCGCCGAACTCGTCCGCCGACGCGCTGCGTTGGAGCAGGACAAGGCCGCGCTCATCGTGGACGAGCAGACCTACGCGCAGCAGCTCGACCTGCTCCGCCATCAAGTCCACGAAATCACCACCGCCAAGCTGCGCCCCGACGAGGAAGCCGAAGTCGAAGCCGAACACAACCGCGCCAGCAACGCCGCGCGCCTTCTCGAACTGTCGCAGTCCGCGCTCGGCGCGCTCGACGGCGAGGACGGCTCGCTGCTGAACCAACTCGGCGCACTGGGTCGCACCTTGCAGGAGCTTCAGCGCGTGGACGCCTCGGCCAAGCCCTACGCGGACGCCCAAGCGCAAGTCGTCGTCTCACTCCGAGAACTTCAGTTGGACCTCTCCCGCTACGCCGAGCGCGTGGACCTAGACCCCGCGCGCCTCGCGCAGTTGGAGGAGCGCCTGAACCTCATCCACTCGCTCAAGCGCAAATACGGCGCGACCCTTGCAGAAGTAATCACGTTCGGCAGTGCGGCGAAGGCAAAGCTGCACAGCCTCGAACAGCGCGACTCCGAACTGGCCCGACTGAACACCGCGCTCGCCAAGCTTGACGCGGAACTCTCTCGCGCCGGACGCGACCTGACCGCCGCGCGGCGCAAAGTAATTCCCAAGCTGACCAAGGCCGTGACGCGGCAGTTGCAGGACCTGGGCTTCGAGCAAAGCGAACTCAGCGTGGCGCTAACCACATCTGACTCAGTCGGCAATCGGCAATCGGCAATCGGCAATCTCAAGTCTACCGGCTTCGACTCAGTCGAGTTCCAATTCGCACCCAACCCCGGCGAACCCGCCCGCCCGCTCCGCGCCATCGCCAGTAGCGGCGAGATGGCGCGCGTGATGTTGGCGCTCAAGACCGTGCTCGCGGCGGAGGACGAGATTCCCGTGCTGGTCTTTGACGAGGTGGACGCGAACGTAGGCGGTGAGACGGCCAACGCCGTCGGTGACAAGATGCGGCAGATCGCCCGCGCCCGGCAGGTCATCTGCATCACGCACCTCGCGCCTGTCGCGGCGGCGGCGGACACGCACTTCGTCGTCACCAAGCAAGTGCGCGACGGCCGCACGCTCTCGGACATCCAGCCCTTGCGCGCGAAGCAGCGCGTGGACGAACTCGCCCGAATGCTGGGCGGCCAAGGCGAAGCTGCCCGCAAGCACGCCGAAGCGCTGCTTGCCGGGCAGTAGCGCAGGTAGGGCGTGTCTGTCCCAGCGCGCCGCTGAACCGTGTGGACACACAACCGGCCCGTGACGACAGACGCGCCCTACCACTGCTCCTCAGAGAGCGAAGCCCTGAAGTGCTACCGGCTCCCCACTCACCGTGTTATCCTCCCGTAATGAACGAAGGCGACGAACCGACGAAACCGCCCCCGCGCGAGAACTGGCGCGCGCTGCTCGGCCTCGTGCTCTCCAGCGCCATCGTCGCCAGCCTGTGCTGCCTGCCCAGCGTCGTGCTCGTCCTCTTCGGCCTCGCCTCCGTCAGCACCGCAGCCGCCCTCTCGGACAAGTTGTATTGGGGGCCGACGCGCTACGTGCTCTACGCCGTGAGCCTCGCGCTCGCAGTCGCCGGGTTGGTCCTCTACTTCCGCCGACGCGGCATCTGCACCCTCGACGCCGCGCGCCGGGAGCGAAACCGCATCGTCAACACCACGCTCGTCGTGCTCGTCGGCGGCGTGCTGACCTACCTCGTCTGGAACTACCTCATCCTCGACCTCATCGGCATCGCCGCCGGCCTGCCATGGAAAATGCCGTCGTGGTGGCCATTCTGAAAGTTTCACGCATCCTGCGGGCAGCTATTCCACCCGGCAATACGCCGCCAAGCCTTGGAGTCCACCCTCGCGGCCGAAGCCGCTTTCCTTGTAGCCGCCGAAGGGCGAGGCCGGGTCGAACTTGTTGTAGGTGTTCGCCCACACGACGCCGGCGCGGAGCTTGTTCACGAGCTTGAAAATCTTGCTGCCCTTGTCGGTCCATACGCCGGCGCTTAGGCCGTAGGGCGTGTTGTTCGCTCGCTCAAAGGCTTCCTCGGGCGTGCGGAAGGTCATCACGCTCAGCACGGGGCCGAAGATTTCCTCCTGGGCCACGCGGTGGCTCGCAGTGACACCGGTGAGGAAGCTGGGCGTGAACCAATAGCCTTTCTCGGGCAGCGCACAACTGGACTGGTGCAGGTCCGCGCCCTCGTCCACGCCGCTCTGCACCAGCTCGCGGATTTTGTCGAGCTGCGCGCGGGAGTTGATCGCGCCGATGTCGGTGTTCTTGTCGAGCGGGTTGCCGACGCGGAGGGTGGCGAGGCGGTCGCGGAGTTTCTTGATGACGGTCTTGTAGATGCCTTCCTGCACGAAGAGCCGCGAGCCGGCGCAGCAGACGTGGCCTTGGTTGAAGTAGATGGCGTTGATGATGCCTTCGATGGCCTGGTCGAGCGGCGCGTCCTCGAAGACGATGTTCGCGGCCTTGCCGCCAAGTTCGAGGGTGAGTTTCGGGGTCTTTGGAGCGCCGAGCATTGCTCGGCCTGAGTCGCCGGGACTTGCCGAGCAATGCTCGGCGCTCCGCTGCGCGATGGCTTTTGCAATTGCCTTGCCCACTTCGGTGCTGCCGGTGAAGGCAAGTTTGTCCACGTCGGGGTGGTTCACGAGCGCGCTGCCGGTCGCGCCCGCGCCGGTGACGATGTTCACGACGCCGTCGGGCAGGCCGGCCTCGGCGAAGATTTCCGCGAGGCGCAGGGCGGTGAGGCTGGTGGTCTCGGCGGGCTTGAGGACGACGGTGTTGCCGCAGGCGAGGGCGGGGGCGATTTTCCACGCAGCCATGAGGAGCGGGAAGTTCCACGGGGTGATTTGGGCGGCGACGCCGAGCGGGCGCGGGGTTTTGCCGGGGAAGGCATACTTCAGTTTGTCCGCCCAGCCGGCGTAGTAGAAGAAGTGCGCGGCGACCATGGGCAGATCGAAGTCGCGGGATTCCTTGATGGGTTTGCCGCCGTCCATGGTTTCGAGCACGGCGAGTTCGCGGGCCTTCTCCTGGATGATGCGCGCGATGCGGTAGAGGTATTTGCCGCGTTCGCTGCCGGGGAGCTTGGACCAGACGTTGTCGTAGGCACCACGGGCGGCGCGAACGGCATTGTCCACGTCCGTCTCGTCGGCGCGGGCGATCTCGGTCAGCTTCTCCTCGGTGGCGGGGTTGATGGAGTCGAAGTATTTGCCCGAGTGCGGTGGGACGAACTTGCCGCCGATGAACAGTTCGTGGCGCGGCGCGACTGGGATGTATTTGAAGTCCTCGGGCGCGGGCGCGTAGGCCCACTTGGAGCCGAAGTTGAGCCGGCGGTCCTTGGCGGGGACGGGCTTGGGCGCGTGGGCGAGGGCGGTGCGGATGGGCGCGGAACGAGTTGCTTTGGGCAGTTGCGCCATAGCGCGGGAAATGAGGGAAGCGGAACGGCGGGCGGGCTTGCGTTGGGTCGCGGCTTTCACGGGCGCGACCGTAGCAAAGGACGCGGCGGATGCCAGCGTGGAAGCGAACGCTCCTGTCCAGTGGGCGGTGCGCACTCGGCCGACGAGATGGGAGGACAGGAGTGTCCCCCCCCCCTCACGGTCCGTCATCCCAACTCCGGCACATGGAAATCCTCGGACGGCTTGAAGCGCGGCGCACCGTCGGCTCCCTCGATATACTCGAAGACTTTGCCCTCGAAGTTGCGGATGACGACGCGGTCGGCATTGCGGCTCAGGACGTATTCCGGGTTCACGGGCACCTTGCCGCCGCCGCCGGGGGCATCAATGACATATTGCGGCACGGCGTAGCCGGTGGTGTGGCCGCGCAGGGATTTTATGATCTCGATGCCGCGCCGCACGCTCGCGCGCAAATGCGCGCTGCCGGCGATGAGGTCGCATTGATAGATGTAGTAGGGGCGCACGCGGCAGATGAGGAGCTTCTGCACGAGCGCCTTCATCACGACGGGGGCGTCGTTAACGTGCTTGAGCAGGACGGACTGGTTGCCGAGCGGGATGCCAGCGTCGGCGAGCCGGCCGAGGGCGTCGCGAACCTCGGTGGTCAGCTCGCGCGGGTGGTTCGCGTGGATGCTGATGAAGAGCGGGTGAAACTGCCGGAGCATCGCGCAGAGCGCAGGCGTGATTCGCTGCGGCAGGAAGAGCGGGATGCGCGTGCCGATGCGGAGGAACTCGACGTGCTTGATGGCGCGCAGGCGGGTGAGGAGGGATTCGAGCTTCTCGTCGCTGAGGAGCAACGGGTCGCCGCCGCTGAGGAGAACGTCACGGATTTCCGGATGCGTGGCGATGTAGTCAATCTGCCGGTCGAACTCGGGATGGAAGTCGTAGCCGCTGGCATTGCTCACGAGGCGCGAGCGCGTGCAATAGCGGCAGTAGGCAGCGCAGCGGTCGGTGACGAGAAAGAGCACGCGGTCGGGGTAGCGGTGGACAAGTCCTGGCACGGGGGAGTGCTCGTCCTCGCCGCAAGGGTCGCTCGCCTCCCAAGGCGCGACGTTCGTTTCTTCTAGGCGCGGAATCATCTGCCAGCGGATGGGGCAGTTCTCGTCGTCGGGGTCAATAAGGTTGAAAAAGTGGGGCGTGATGGCCATCGCCAGCTTGGTTCGGGAGAGGATTGCCCCGGCGCGTTCCTTGTGCGTAAGCGTGGGGAGGAACTGCTCCAGTTGCTCGACGGTGGTGATGCGGTGCTTGAGCTGCCACTTCCAATCGTTCCAGTCGGCGTCTGGCACGCTGGCCCACGGGCCGCGTCCAGCGGAATGAAACTGCTTGAGCTGTTGGAGCCGTTGGTCTGCTGGAGGCTCCTCGCCGCCCGCCTCTACGAAGTCCCGTGACATGGTGGGGCGGACTATAAAACCGAAGCCCGGCGAGTCAAGCGGACGGCCCGGCAACGACATGGCCTTGAAGTCTGCGGCCTTTGCTCACGCGCGCGAATGAGCTACAACGCCCCCATGACTCAGCCAGAGGAACTGGTGGCCGGTGATCGCGCCGAGCTTCAAAAGCCCCTTTACATCCCCGCCCTCGACGCCGCCGCGCTGCCACCGGGCAAGGGCGAGACTGTCCTGCTCGCGGGCCGGCGTGTTGCCGTCTTCAACGTCGCCGGGCAGTTCTACGCACTGGACGACGACTGCCCACATCGCGGCGGTCCGCTCGGCTCCGGTTGGGTGGATGCCGACGCGTGCCATGTCACCTGTCCATTGCACGGCTGGGCCTTCGATCTCAAGACCGGTGCCGGCGTCACAGTCCCCGCTCGTCCCGTGCGCTCGTATCCCGTCCGCGTGGTGGAGGGGAAGGTCGAGGTGAGTGTTCAGTTAGCAGTGTCCAGTATTCAGTCGTCGGCAGGATTGCGCCGCAGTGGCATCGAGGTAGTCTCGCGGCACTGAACACTGATTACTGAACCCTTGCCCTATGAAATCCTCCTACGAACTCGCGATGGAACGGCTGTCCAAACAGTCGCCCTCCGCCAAGCTCACCGCCGCTCAAAAGGCCGAACTCGCCGACCTCGACTCGCTCTACAAGTCCAAGATCGCCGACCGCGAGATCCTCGTGAAGGGCCAGTTGCAGAAAGCCGCCGAGAAGGGCGACGCCGAGGCCTACGTGCAACTGGAGAAGCAGCTCGTCAGCGACCGCAAGACGTTGAACGCCGAGATGGAGGAGAAGAAGGAACGCGTCCGCGTGGGCAAGGGCTGAAGCACCACTAACCGGCACTGACTGGCACCAATCCGAAATCCCATCAGTGCAGGTTAGTGCCGGTCAGTGGTTCAAAACTCCCTGCGGCAACTCGCAACTGGAATGTCCAACACCGCACAACCCGGCAGCCTGCCGCCCGCACTGGCCGCGCTGCGCTCGAACAAGCCGCTGCTCTACCTGCTTGCAGGTGGCTTCGGCGGCGCGGCGGGTTCGGTGCTGGCGGAATTTGCGCCGGGGGGGGGACGCGACCCCTCACCGCTGGCGCTCATCATCGCGACCGGGATCTGGTCCGCCATCGCTGCGAGCGTGCTGACCACCGCGTTGTTCGTGGCTGGCGAATGGCATCAGCGGCGCGACGTGCGGCCCCGCAGCGTTCAGAAGATTCTGTTGTTTGGCGCGCTCGCCGGCTTCGTGTCCGGGGCAATCGCGCAGGCGGCGTTCTCGGTGAGCATCGGCCCGGCGGCATTTCACGGCATCGTCGTGCGCACGGTCTGCTGGGCCTTGATGGGCGCGCTGCTCGGCGCGTTGTTGTCGAGGCCAGTGCCGAACTTGGGGCTGCTGCGCGGCTTGATTGCTGGCGCGGTTGGCGGCGGCCTGGGCGGCATCGGCTTCCTTCTTGTCGGCGCGGTGTTGCCGGACGCGATTGGCCGCCTCGTGGGCATCGGCACGCTCGGTCTCGCGCTCGGACTGGCGATGATTGTCGTCGAGAAACTCTTCCGCGAAGCTAGCCTCGAAGTCATTTGGGCACCGAACGAAACCACGAACTTTAACCTCGGCGCGCAGGCCGTGACCATCGGCGGCGGCGAGGATCACGTCTTTGTGCGCGGGCTGCCGCCGCGCTTCGCGAGCATCGCGTTCACAAACGGCGTCATCGAATACGTCGAGAGCGCCAGCGGCAAGCGCACGCCGCTCAAGGACGGCAGCCGCCTTGAAATCGGGAAGCTGAACCTCGTGATCCACGCGGCGAAATGAACAGCCCGTCCCCTGTTCCATCGCAGCCGCGCTGGGGCCGCTGGCTGGCAATAGCCGGGGCCTTGGCGTTGGCCCTTTTTACCGCACTCGCGGTCCGCGAAGCGGGCCGGCCAG